>Ga0209979_1000054_pt1 | contig 210251 bp, 162 predicted proteins | sample AnhtaG_FD_183114 | JGI IMG/M metagenome (GOLD analysis project Ga0209979, IMG submission 183114) | Deep subsurface microbial communities from Anholt, Denmark to uncover new lineages of life (NeLLi) - Anholt_01485 metaG (SPAdes) (version 2) | ecosystem: Environmental > Aquatic > Marine >...
GCCAGATAACCGTAAAACGTGTTACGCCCCACACGATCCAGATACATGTTATCCGCATCGAACAATCCCCGCTGAGGTGATCGCGTGCCAAGCATATGTCATCTCCTCAATCCGCATGCCCAAAATACCAATCAACTGGATGCATCTATCGCCTATATCATAATACCACCTTTGCTCGATTTCTGGAACCCCAAAAACCACTTTTCGGCTGGATTTCTAGTGTCGTGTTCGCACTGTGCGTCGGGACGATAGCGGCCGTCTTTGGACTTGCGGGGCACCAGTACATCTCCCCCTTGACGGCCTACTCGGTGCTATATGTGATGCCGTTGGCGGCCTGCCCGCTCTTGGTCTCCGCGGCCTGCGTACTTTCGTGCTCGCTTGGGTCCGTTGCCAACTCAAGGGGTCTGTTCGCGCTGTGCGCACTGCTCTTTTTCTCAACCCTCTTCCTCCTGCTCAACGCATTTTCGACCGCCGCTTTGATGGCCCTTGAGCGCGAACCGGTTCCTTCTTCCAGTCAGGCCATTCATTGGAATTTCACGGCATCTGCGCTCCTCCAGTTCGTGGTCGGCATCTGCCTGTTCGCATGCCTCTTCAGGCGACTTGTCGACAGCTGCGCGACAGTGAACCCAGCCCAGTCCCGAAGGGCCAACGCGGTCAGATTCTTCCTATTCCTGGGACTCTTCGTTGCGGGTGAGGTCTCCCCCCTTTGGACCGGGGGGGTATTGCTCGACCTTCTGCCGAAGTCCGTGGACTTAGCCGAAGTCGCGCCTTTGGATCGTCCGGGCTCAAGGAGGCTAAGGGTGACGGTGCGGGGCTACGCAAGCGCTTGCGACTACATGCTTCTGCGCCGGCGGGACTACTTCGCGGGGGGCCCCGGCAAGGTGCGCTCCGGACGAATGGCACCCAAACAACCGCCCGCCCTGGACTGGGACGTGCCCGCCGGGCATTGGCTGGGCGACCTGGCGTCATCGCACGTACGGGTTGACAGCGGCATGTTCACTGTGCCGGGTGTCGGTGCCCATCTCCAGCTGCACGGGCGCGTGCCCCTTTCCAGCAATGTGGTTACCTTCAGCGAACGAACCATCGTGGCGGCGTACCCCCTTTCGGCCGGCGAGGTGCTTCTCTCAGTGGACGTGAGGGGCCTCAGGCAAGGCGAGTACCTCCTGCATGTGTGGACGACGGGGCCCGGGGCGGATGCCACGATAGCGTTCCGCGTTGAGAAGCCGTGGGTTAGTGACCTCTGGGACCGCTTGTTCTATCGGCCGCTGGCCGCCCGCCGACAGCGGGTCAGCGGCGCACGGGACTAATGCCGGGTCCGCTGTCTTCCACATAGTCAAGTTCGCGCCGCCCCCCTTGGCCCCGCGGGGCTTGAAGGGTATCGTCATTCAATTCACCGGAGGACCTGCTCATGAAGCCGCAGAAGCAGATTTCCGTTTTCGTTCTCGCCGTCGCAACGCTTCTGACGGCGACGCCTCAGGAGACTCCCGGCGGTCAATTGAGACCATCCGCCCGCCCGGCCCCCGAAGGAAAGGAGACCGGCCCCATCAAAAGCGGGGCGGCCGGAGGAAAATCAGATCGTTCCTCTCCGGTTCCGGAGCCGCATGCTCGCCCGCGACTCCCGCAGGCCGGGCCGGGGGAGCTTCCCACGCCGCTACCGCCGCCGGGGAGGCGCGGCCCCTGGGACAACGACTTGATGATCTCGCGGTCAAATGACGGGCTGAAGTTCAAGACCCAGCCGCGCGTATTCGTCCCGCGAGCCCATGTTCCCACTGTCGCCCAGGATAAGACTGGCCGGATCATCGCCCTATTTCAGTGGTTTCCGTTGGAACCGCGGGAATCCTTCGATCGGATTGCCGCTTCTTTCTCCGGCGACAACGGCGCGACCTGGACGAGGCCGACCACGATCCGCATCAGGGGCATTCCTGGTCGTTACGTCCGCCCGTGCGATCCGGCTCTCGTCGTCCTCCACGACGGAAGGCTCCGGCTCTACTTCACCTGCGACCTCCTCAACAGGAGAGGCCCCGCGTGCCTGTCCGCCCTTTCCGATGACGGACTGAATTACGAGTGCGAGCCCGGCACCCGTTTCTCCGCCAAAGGAGGAGTTCTCGACCCCACTGTGGTGCGGATCGGCGAGAGGTGGCACTACTACGCGCCGGCGGGTCCGCATGGGTCGAACAGGAACTACCACGCCGTTTCGTCCGATGGTCTGAACTTCAAGCGAGCTGAAGACATCGTGCTGAAGAATTTCCGAATGCTTGGCGGCGCCGTGGCGGTCGAGGGAGGCTGCCGCTTCTACGACGGCCGCCGGTCTGCCTTCTCTCCCGACGGCTATCGATGGAAAATCGAGCCTGGCACCAGAGTTCCCGGTCCGGACCCTGGAATCGTGCGATTGAAAAATGGAAACTTCCTGGCGATTTACGGCATTCTGAGAAGGAAACGTCGTGCTGGTGGCGGGATAGACTTGCGCCCGCGGAAGATACGTTCGACGGAACGAAACGCCACTGAGGGCGAATCCGAAAAACAGGCTATTGCACGGGATAACACAAAAGGTGATCGAAAATGAAGCGAATTAACTGGATGGTTGTGTTGGGCATATCGCTGGTTGTGCTTTCGGCGATTGTGTATGTCATTCATTTTCTTGTTTTCCAGGACGCGCATCACATTTTAATCTACCTGGTTGGAGACATCGCCTTCGTGCCCATTGAAGTTCTGCTGGTGACGCTCATCATCCACCGCCTCCTCACGCAAAGGGAAAAGCGCGCCATGATGGAGAAGCTGAACATGGTCATCGGCGCCTTTTTCAGCGAAGTGGGGACGAGACTCCTGAGATATTTCTCCGCCGCCGACCCTGAGGGGGAAAAGATCAGAAAAGAATTCATGGTTAATACGGACTGGCCGGACAAAGAGTTTTTTGACGTCGCCAATCGCCTTAGGAGCTACGACTACCAGGCTGCCGCGAGGACGGCGGACTTTGAAACCCTGAAAAGATTTCTCACGGACAGGATGGACTTCCTCCTGCGTCTGTTGGAGAACCCCAACCTCCTCGAGCACGACTCCTTCACGGACCTTCTCTGGGCAGTGTTCCACCTTGCCGAGGAGTTGGCGAATAGGGAACATTTCCGCGAACTGCCCGACAGCGACATCCAGCATCTCCTGGGGGATGTCAAAAGGGCGTACGGTCGGCTGGTCTCCGAATGGCTCGACTACATGCACCACCTGAAGCGCAATTACCCTTACCTCTTCTCCCTCGCCATCCGAACCAATCCGTTCAACCCCGCCGCCTCGGTAGTTGTCACCTGAATGCGGCTATTGGCGGAGGGGGTTCACGGCAGAGATCGCGGAGGCCGCAGAGGTGTTCAGGAGCGACAGCGAGCCGGTGCCTTCACTCCGTTGGGCCTAAATAGTGCGTTTGCCGGCGAGCCACTCTCTGAGCATTCGGGCCTTGTCGGTTCTGCCCAATTTCAGATATGCCTGGTACTCGTATTCCATAGATAGCACGGGCACTCGCATTCCGCCAATCTTGACCGATTCTTTGTGGCGGCTGAGGTCGGGAGGCGGCTCCCACGTTCCTTCTGGCAACCGCTTCTGCACATCGTCAATAATCTGCACCTTGATGCTGTCAATTGTCAGCTCGCCGAAGTGTGACTGAATCCTCCCCGTGGAACAAAACGTGACCTTCTTCGTCACAGACTCAGAGAACAGCCGCTCGATCTCACAAGCCCCCAAGCCTGACCGCAGCTAAAGGAATGGGCCGACAGATTGTGCGGGCTTCATTCCAATCCCTCACACTTGGGTCGTCGGCCCGGGGAGCGTGATCTTCCGCGAAACTGTGTGCAGCAGCGGCTGCTATCAATAAGGCCCCGCCGGTAGCGACCCAAAGGGTTTTCGCCGTTAGCACGTGTACCTTGTGTCAACATGTTCGGTGCATTGACCTCACCCTCCTCATGGGAATTCGACCCTGTGACGCCATGCCGGACACAGACTATCTACTGAGGCTCCCTCGCTCAATTCCCCTCACTGCGCCAGGCTCTCACCTCATTCGGCCTGGACCGTTTTGGCGCGCGGAGCGCACTCTTTCCTGTAAGCGGCCTCATCAATGACAAGCCCCAGGCCGGGTGCGTCGCCGGTCGTCATCTTGCCGTCGCGGATGCGCAGGTGAGGCAGCTTCACGACATTGGACTCCAGCCGACAATCCTCCACCATCGTGAAGTTCGGGACTACCATTCCCAGCAGGCAGGTTTCCAAAACGCCGAACTGCTTGGCCCAGGTATGGGGGGCAATGGTTGCGCCGAGGGGTTTGATCTCCCGTGCGTAGTCCAGAAAGCGAAAGATGCCCAGCGTCCGAACGTCCGGCTGCGACACCTGGATGATCCCCTCCTTCAGCAACGTCAATAGGTCACCGTCGCCGCGCCCGCTTTCGCCGTCGGCCAGCAGAGTAGGCAGCTTATTGTCCTTGATGAAAGCGTGCAAGCGACGGTACTCCTCATGATTGGCAGCGTCCTCGGGGAACATCTCCTCCGCCCAGTAGAGACCGATCTCCGCCGTGTCGCGAAGCAGGCGGACGGATTCCTCCAGGTTATAGTAGTTGTTCGCATCAACCAGAACGTGTCCATGTCCGGCCAGTGCCTTGTGGACAATGCGAACTGCACGGAGGTCTCTCTCATATCCGAGCTGGCGATCTTTGAGCCAGTTTCCCCGGCCGATCTTGACCTTGAACGCCCGGTGTCCAGCATCCAGGCCATTTGTCGTGTCTTTGAGGATTACGCCTTCCGGATGGTCCAGGTCACGCATGTAGATGCTCCCGTCATAGCAAGGCACCTTGCGCCGAACAATGGGCCCCAGTAAGTCTGCCGCGGGACGCTTCAGCAGTTTGCCCACGATATCGAGCAGCACCGATTCGGATGACTGCCCGATCAGCGGCCGAGCGGATTTCCGCAGCCGCAGTCGCCCGTCCCTGACCTCGAGCAGCTCACCCAGCGTTTTCCCAACAGCGGCTTTGTCCAGCGTGTTGCCGATCCCCTCGACCCCGGCACTCGTCTTCACTCGGATCAGCGGCTCATAGTGACCGGCGCCATGGTCCCGGAACGAGTTCCGACCGATCTTGCGTGGATGGCGTACATAGTGTCGTGTGGAGGTAATTGCTGTGATCTTCACGTCCGCCGGAAGTTGGAGCGAAGGTCGGCTCTCAGCCAGAAGGCTCCTCCTGCCGAGAATCGTGGCTGCGACCGTAACGGCGGCGGTTTGCAAAAAGCATCTGCGTGTTAGATTAGCCATGTTGGCGCCCTTGATATAAGCGACGGCCGCGAATGCATTTCTTTGGGAATCCACGGATGTATTTTGTCCGGAAACCTGCCTTGGCTCTCTAAACATCAGAGTAACTGAATCCGCGAATAGAAGCAACCTGAGTCGGCCGTAACATGGGCCTGATGCTTCCACCTGATTGCCCCGGCCAGGGAGTGGCGGATAGATCAAAAGGATGACCGGTCACGATCGAGCGGCTGTTCAGGGATTGCTCTGCGGAAAGCGTCGGAAGATCATGCAACCAGGCTGCGTTGGGAAAGAAGGAATCCTCGGAAAGAAAGAGAAACCGCGTTTGTTAGCGCGCTCCCAAAAGACGCGGGCCGACCTTAAGTAAACGTCGAAAGGTTCACCGTTGTGCGGCGCGGGACAACAGAGCATCCTTCCGGCAAGGATCTGACTGAGTCCCCGCAGAAGGCCGGGAATCGGTCAAATCCACCACCTGCCCTGTGCGGTATGACTGATCCGCGGCCAGCAGAATCCGGAGACTGTTTACGGCGTCTTGCAGATGATGTGTCAGGTCCAAGTCCTCGCGGATGGCCCGGATGAAGAATTGCTGCTCGCGGCAGCAGAGTCCCTGGTGATCCGGCTCATCAAGGCTGCTGATATCAATGTCCTTACGGACAAATCGCCCCTTTCCATCGAGATCGGCGTGGTGCAGCCATAGACCGTTTGTATGGCCATTCGAGTTAGCTCTCAATGGCACGCCAAGCCTTTCGTCGGTATGCCGTTCCACAATACTGACGCTCCCCTTGGGGCCGATGACGTCCTTTACGAAATACGCCACCTGGCTCATCATTGGCCCCCAGCCAGCCTCGTACCAGCCCACGGAACCATCATCGAAAGTCACGTGGAGATGGCCATAATTATACATCCCTGGCTTCACTTCCTTGCTCAGACGCGCGCCGATGGCGTGAACTCGTACAGGCGACGCCGCGGTCATCTGACACATGACGTCCACGTAATGAACGCCACAGTCCACCATGGGCGACGTGGAATTCATCAGGTTCTTGTGGTTGCGCCATGTGGCGCCGCTGCTCTGCTGGTTCAAGCTCATGCGCATGACCAGAGGCTTGCCGAGCGTTTTGGCGATTCCGATGAACTTTTGCCAGACGGGGTGGACCCTCAGGATATACCCGACCACGACTTTTCGTCTCGTTTGACGGGCGAGTTGCACCACCTCGTCCGCTTCCTGGAGGGTCCTTGCCAGCGGCTTCTCGACGAACACATGACAGCCGGCGCGCAGGGCCTTTATGCAGAAGGCAGCGTGGGTATCGGGGTAGGTGTTGATGGAGACGGCATCGGGGTGCGTGGCGGCCAGAGCTTCCTCGTAGTCGTAGAACTGCGGCATGCCGCCCAGCTCCGCGGCAAGTCGGGCCTCGGTTTCTGGATCGTGGCTAACCAGCCCGACGATTTCGCAGTCAGCTATTTTGTGATATGCGCGGGCGTGGGAGCCACCCATCTTCCCGCAGCCAACCACCAGAATTCGGATCACATCTGTCATGGCAACCTCCGGGCGATCAATCATGTGGGCTGCTATAGCCGGTCATGGGCATTATGGTTTCCCGGCTATGAGCACGATGTTGTCGGTGAAAGCAGAAGCTGGTGCAAGAACTGTGCCACGCTGGGCGCTCCCTCGCGCGTGAAAGACGATGCCGTTGATCATAGCCCCCGAGCCGTCAAGAAAGACCCCGGCGAGTGGGAAAAGGAGGATTGGGGTGCCAAAACGGGACGATGGACGTCCAAATCCCCAGGACTCCCAAGTCCCAGTTTCACGAAAGACAAGGCGCTTCGGTGCAGAGATTTCACGGGAAAAAGAGATCGGGGCCGACTTCACCAACGGAAGATCCGACGTTCTGCCGCGCTATGTAGTCGGGTCGTGCTTTCCCCATGCGAACGCCAAAGGGGCATTTTCATGCGTCCCTGCCACCGTGTCCGCGATGAGCGGCGGAAAAACCTCTTGAATGCGCAAGGGAGGAATTTGTAATGTGGTGCTGGGAAGGGAGACACAACGCCGAACGCAGCAGGAAGAAAACAAGTCGGAAGAAGGGAAAAGCCGACCTTGACACATTCCCCGGCAAATGTTCATGCACGAGGTGGGCAGGAGTGCGATGGTTTGCCGGCACGTTCTCCATCGCGGTGGAAAAGGAGTTCACAATCCGGCTGACACCTTGTGTCGTTTTGATGGCAGGTCGCCAGGAGCTTACACGGCAAAATCGCCCGTATAAGAGCCCAGAGCCAAATATCGGTTTTGTGGTCCGAAGGGTTGACCAGACTGCTGTTACGATATTGGCGGGAAGGGAAGGCCCGGCGGCTTATACCGGAAGATTTGCTGCATTTGCCATTGCCGTTAGGCCCTATAACCCATAGCTGGCTTCATAAGAGTGAAAAGGAGATGGAGGCATGGGCACTATTGAAGAACTAGCTGCGAAAATTGAGGCAGGTGGCGTTATCACCCAGGAGGAGGTAGAGCAAATTGAGTCCGCCGTGATGGCAGGCGAGAAGTTGACCTCAGGAGAAAAGAGACTGCTTCTCGGCATCATCAGAAAGCTTCGCGGGACCGAACAGAAAGCTGTCGAGCCAATCGAACAACTTGTCCAACAAATCGAAGCCGATGGCATAGTGACGAAAGAAGAACTCGATCAACTCCATTCTGCCATCATGGCCGATGGCAAGGTCAGTTCCGATGAGCGCATGATCCTGCAGAGCATCGTGGACAAGATTCGCACGGGAAAACTGAAAGAAGGTTAGCCCAAAAGCTAACATACGGATGTGAGCGACTCGGGAAAGGTTGCGCACGTCTGTGTGCGCCTGATCCTGGCCGTGGGCCTTGTGTTCGTTCAAGTCAAACAAGTTTTGACTTGTTCTGCAACGTAAGCTTAGTGAACAAGAAAGGAATTCCGATGACTGAGATGAAAGCAAAGGAACCAGATATTCCCGCCGCGGGGAGGTGGGTTTCCTACCGGTCGGGGATCAAGCTACTCGATTGCACGATCCGTGACGGGGGACTCATGAATGATCACCGCTTCAAGGATGGACTTGTAAAGGCGGTGTACGATGCCAATGTTCAAGCGGGCGTTGACTACATGGAATTGGGATACAAGGCATCGAAAAAGATTTTTTCCCCAGACCAGTTCGGCACGTGGAAGTACTGTACCGAGGACGATATAAGACGCATCGTCGGCGACAACGACACGCCATTGAAGCTCTCCGTCATGGCAGATGCGGAACGGACGGATTACCATACCGATATCCTGCCCAAAGAGCAAAGCGTGCTGGATCTGATTCGCGTGGCAACATACATCCATCAGATCCCTACAGCACTGGACATGATTAAGGATGCTCACGACAAAGGTTATGAAACGACCGTTAACCTCATGGCGATCTCAACCGTCAATGAGCAAGAAATCAATGAGGGGCTGGAACTGCTGGCCGCTTCGGATGTGGATGTGATCTATCTTGTGGACAGTTTTGGCGCCATTTACAGTGAACAAGTTCAATACTATATGCGAAAGTATCTTCATTACGCTGAATCCCACCAGAAACAAGTTGGAATGCACGCGCACAACAACCAGCAATTAGCCTTCGCCAATACCATTGAGGCGATTGTCATGGGAGCTAACGTGATAGATGGCAGTATGGCGGGTCTCGGTCGCGGCGCAGGAAATTGCCCTCTCGAATCATTGCTCGGTTTCCTTCACAATCCCAAGTTCCACCTCAGACCCGTCCTGCAATGCATCCAGGAGCATATCGAGCCCCTTCGTAAGGACCTTGGTTGGGGATTCGGTATACCCTACATGATCACGGGGCTTCTCAATCAGCATCCCCGTGCGGCCATGAAGTTCAATGCTTCTGAGGACCGAGGCAATCTGGTCAAGTTCTTTGACACGATGACTGAAGAAGAATGAACTCGGAAAGGTGACTGGTCTTGGGCATGGGCGTTTCTCAGCTTTGGCGGTTTTTGGCTGAGATGTTGTCGCCTTTGTCACTGTTATCAATATAGCGGCAGGTGATGATGAGGCCAATCGCATGAAAGGAGGAGAAAACGAGATGAGAACGTATGGTCTGACAGTGTTGGCGGCGTTAGCATTCGCCCTGGTGTGCTTCGCAGGATTCGCCGCCATGCAGGATGGTGTGAGGTTAAAGGCTGGTGGTGAGGTAATTGACGCGAACATTGGGCATTTTGTGCCGTGCGTGACGGACTGGAATCACGACGGGAAAAAGGATTTAATCGTCGGGCAGTTCTCCGATGGAAAGATCCGGCTGTATCTGAACCGCGGCACAGATAGCGCACCGGTGTTCAAGGATTTCAGTTATCTTCGCGCGGGAGGCGCGGAGATCAGGCTCCCTGCGGGGTGATGCATCGGAGCTTATCCACAGGTTGTGGATTGGAATAACGATGGAAAGAAGGACCTGATCGCCGGAGACACCGAGGGAAAAGTAACGCTCTTCCTCAACATCGGAACCCAGGAAAAACCAAAACTTGGGAAGGGAAAGCTCGTTGAGGCAGATGGCAAACCTATCACCGCCAAACGCACAATCTTTAAGAAGGTGGGCGGAAAGTTCTCTGTCGTAGACAAGACGATCCCGGGCAGCCACAAACTGGCTGAGCGTTATTCCAAGATTCATATGGCGGACTGGGACGGCGATGGCCTGAAGGATCTTCTGGTCGGGCACAACCACAACATCATTTTGTACAAGAACGTCGGAACGCGATCAGCTCCCCGTTTCAAGGCACCTATTCCGATCACGATCCCCGAAGGGAAGTTCCCTCTCCGGCCCTCACCTTATGTGATTGATTGGGACGGGGACGGCAAAAAGGACCTGCTGGTGGGATGTGAGGATCCCAAGGTTTGCTTCTATCGCAACATCGGAACCAACAAAAAACCACAGCTTGCCAAGGGAAAGGCATTGGACCTCAAAGGACCCGGTTCCAACGCTGGCTATAGATGGCGGATTGACGTGACAGACTGGAACAACGACGAAAAGAAAGACCTTCTTGTCGGGAACTTCTACGGCGGAAGGAAGGCCGGCGGGAACGTATGGTTGTTCCTGGGAAAATGATTCCGGGAATGCAGACAGGGCCTTGGGGCTTATGCTGACAAACACAGGGAACCGGTCTTCGATCCCATTTGATCGAAGGTGCGCAGGGATCATACGGTTGGCCGCCATCTGCTGAGAGCGCTTCGGTTTTCAGCAAAACGAGCCAGTTGGACCCTGTCATGCCCGGCCAAAAAAGGCTGGCCGTCAGCAGCTTCGCGTCACGGGACATTTGCGACCAGCCGCAGCTCTTCGAATGGCACCAGCTCACTGAACTCGAAGAGTGTCCCCATGGCCAGGTTCTCTGTTTCGATGCCCGCTTCCTCGGATGCCGCGAGAGGATTCAAGCCGGGGAGCACAATCATGCCGGTTCGTCCTTCCCCGACCGGGATATCGAGAAGAGGCTGTCCCGGCTCTCCGATCACGATGATTGCTCCCAGCCCAATCCGCTCCAGCTTTTTCCGCAGTTTCTCGGCGCGGAGGGTGGCTGCGGAAGGAATCTCACGAAAGCTGGCGCCAATGATGCCGTTGCCCGTTCTCGCCACTTTCGCCACTGTCGTCATTTTTCCCTTAATGAATATCTCCAATGGGTCGAGCGTCGTGCCGTCATAATTAATTAATTGCGTGAAGCGAACCGGATTTCTCTCCCTCATTTCCAGCAGACCGCCAAAGCGCGAGATCACCGGAACCCCTTCCCTCAGAAAAATGCCATTCACGGTCACACTGCAAACCGTACCGATGCCCACCTGTCCCTCCGGAATCGCGAAATCGCCCAATTGACCGCCGCCTTCCTGTAAGATCGCAAATCGCCCCATTCCCAATCCTGCCTCAAATATTGGCAGGATTTCCTTCAGAGCCCCCCCGACATCCCTGGTCTTGATCGTGGAGACGTTCAAAATGATGCTGCCAGCGAGGCGACTCAGAGAGAAAGTCATTCGGTAGGAAAGCTCATCAATTCTCGACACCACCAGCCCGACCTTCTCGATGACAAACGCATCGGACACCTCTCTTATTCCCGCCGGGGCAATCATTCGCCCCCGCCTGCCAGACTTCCTTGTGAATCCCTGGCGATCCGTCCACGCCAGCCAGTAGCGGACTGTCCTCTGGCTGAGATTGATTCCGTACCGGCGTATCTCTCTGCCGATTCGCGTCGCACCCAGCGGTTTCTGCTGGCCCTGCAATACCCGAAGGATGGCGATGACACTTTTTTTCGTTTTTTCTTCCACTGGCGTTCCTCCATGAAAGGCAACTCGCTACGATTTTACCTTTGCGTCACGGGAATCGCAAGTGATATGTTCGGCAATATTGCCGATATTTTCAAGAACGCAAAATCCCCCGATTTGCTGTTGACAACGGACGTTCGCCGCACTATTATATGTTTTCGTGCTTTGCTGGAAGGGCTGTTTTGCTGCGCCGATAAGGCAAGTCATTGCTGTTTGTACCCTTGTGGGACCATTCCGCGCGCTTGCCAGAGTACAGCATTTCTCCCAGTGCCCTTCCCGATACGCTACGCCGGGTTTCAGGATATTCTGTACCCAATTCGAATTATAGACCGGAAGAAACCAAAAACTCATTCAAAAACCCTGACGGAGGGAAAATGGCCAACGTATCGGAAATTATGGACCAGGTGGTAGAGAAGAACCCGGGTCAACTGGAGTTCCATCAGGCGGTTCATGAGGTCTTGACTTCAATTAGGCCAGTTCTCGAAAGGCATCCGAAATACGTCGAGGCGAAAATAGTTGAGCGGATTGTTGAACCTGAGAGGCAGGTCATGTTCCGTGTGCCCTGGCAAGATGATAGCGGAGAGGTCCACGTCAACCGAGGCTTTCGGGTGGAATTCAACAGTGCTATCGGCCCATACAAAGGCGGGCTGAGGTTCCACCCCACAGTGAATCTGGGAATCATCAAGTTCCTCGGTTTTGAGCAGATATTCAAGAACGCCCTGACCGGCCTTGCCATGGGAGGAGGCAAAGGCGGCTCGGACTTCGACCCCAAAGGCAAGTCCGACGACGAGGTCATGCGATTCTGCCAGAGCTTTATGATGGAGCTGACGCGGCACATTGGAGCTGACACGGATGTTCCCGCCGGTGACATCGGCGTGGGTGGTCGGGAAATCGGCTTCATGTTCGGGCAGTATAAGCGCATCAAGAACGTGTTTGAGGGCGTTTTTACAGGCAAGGGATTGAACTGGGGCGGCAGCCTGGTTCGAACGGAGGCGACCGGCTACGGCTTGATCTACTTCCTTGAGGAGATGCTGAAATCAAAAGGCGAGAGCATCGAAGGAAAAACCGTCATCAGCTCCGGTTCCGGAAACGCTTCTATCTATACCGTCGAGAAATGCCAGCAACTCGGCGCCAAAGTCGTCGCCATGAGTGATTCCAACGGTTACGTCCACGACCCGGAAGGTATAGACCTCGAAACCGTCAAGCGAATCAAGGAAGTCGAGCGAGGAAGAATCGAGGAGTATGTGAAAGAGCATCCACACGCGACTTTCCAGGAAGGTTGGAAAGGTATCTGGTCCCTCAAGGTGGATATCGCCCTTCCCAACGCGACCGAGAACGAGATCGACAAGGAAGAAGCCGAAATGCTCGTAAAGAATGGAGTGATCGCCGTGGCAGAAGGCGCCAACATGCCCTCCACCCCCGAAGCCATTGAGGTTTTCCTCAAAAACGACGTCCTCTTCGGCCCGGCGAAAGCGGCGAACGCCGGAGGCGTGGCAGTATCCGGCCTCGAGATGGCTCAGAATAGCCAGAGGGTCTCATGGACGTTCGGTGAAGCCGATGACAGGCTGAAGGGCATCATGCACCACATCTACACCACGGCGAGCCAGGCTGCCGAGGAGTACGGCTCTCCCGGCAATCTCGTTGTGGGAGCGAACATCGGCGGGTTCATCAAAGTCGCGGATGCCATGCTCGATCAAGGGCTTGTCTGACATAGAACGACCGTCCCTTGTGACATCGCAACATAAGTAAGGGCGAGCGGAGGACTTCTTCCAAACTGATCCTCCGCTCGCCTTTTCTTATGTGCTGCCTGCGTTGTGTTCTCGCCAGTTGCGAGGTCTTGACGGCCATAGCCACGCCGTCCGTTGCCCCTTGGCTGGGCGAACGGCGGCCGCACGATGACAGAAGCGGGCTCCGCAAGGGGAAGAGCCGATGAGAAATGAGCCTGGCGGTCCCCAGGGAGAATAGCATATTGGATGGCCTAAGGCCGTCGGCGATCAAAACCAGCGCCTTCTTATGAAAATGATAACCCCCACGGCGGCAAGGGCGAAGGATAAGACCATAGTGGTAATAAAGGCATAAGGGGAGTGCTGAAGCGGCAGTTCCACGTTCATGCCGTAAATGGTTGCCACCAGCGTTGGCAGCATCAGGATGAGGGTCACCGATGCAAGAAACTTCATTACCACGCCGAGGTTATTTGAGATGATGGAAGCGAAAGCGTCCATCATCCCGCTGAGGATGTTGCTGTAGATGTTAGCCATCTCGATGGCCTGTTTGTTGTCAACGATGACGTCTTCCAAAAGATCTTCGTCTTCGGGCGACATTTTGAGCAACCGCGTTTTGTGAAGACGCTCCATCACCAGTTCATTTGAGCGGATGGACGTCGTGAAATAGACCAATCCTTTCTCCAGGTTGAGCAGCCTTATAAGCGCCTCGTTGTGCAGCGACCTGTGCAGCTCCGCCTCGATGCCCGATGTTTTCTTGTTGATTTCCTTGAGGTGTTTAAGGTAGAGAAGCGCTGTCGTGCGGAAAACGTGGAGGACAAATCGCGTTCGGTTCGAGGTGGAGAAGTTTCGCACCTTGCCGTTGATGAAGCCATCGAGCACCCCGTCTTTCTGGGAAGAAACTGTGATGATGCGGTCCGGGGTGATTACCATGCCCAAGGGTGCTGTTGTGTACTGGACCTCCGCTTCAGGATCAAATCGCGGAGTTCGCACAACGATAAACAAGCACGAGTCCTCAATTTCCATTCGGGGGGTCTCGTCCACGTCCAGGGGGTCGGTTAGGAAATCGAGGGGCAGATCGAGTTCCTGGGCAAAACCTGCCGCTTCCTCCTGCGTCGGCTGGACAAGGCTTATCCAGCAGTCCGGCTCGGGCTGGGACAAGGTGTCGAGTGTCCCTTCTGAGGTTTTTAATATACTGATCATACGCCGAACTCCTGTTGACGACCCCACGGAGGGATTTGGGAGGCCCGGCTCGCGCAGTGCGTGAAACGACAGGCTCAAGTTGAGCCTCTATCATATCGCCAGACGCCGATTTGTCAAGGTGGTTTGTGAACCCATGCGTGCCATGTGGCACGGGAGGAAAAATTCGGCACCTGGGCGTGGAGCATCAACCGCCCGCCTCTTGGGAGGGGAACCATGAGCAAGACGATAGCTATTGTAGCAACTCTGGATACGAAGGGGGAAGAGGCCCAGTTTATTAGGGAGCGAATCGAGGCGGCGGGGCTTTCCGCTGTGGTCATCAATGCGGGCGTTCTCGGCGAGCCTTCCTTTCCGGCGGATGTTCCGCGCGAGAACGTTGCCGAAGCCGGGGGAACGAGCCTGGCTCAACTCCTGTCAGAAAAAGATCGGGGAAAAAGCGTCGCCACAATGGCTCAGGGCGCCGCGAAGGTGGTGAGGGAACTTTTCGATGCCGGAAAGGTCCACGGCATCATCTCCATTGGCGGTTCGGCCGGAACGACAATCGGGACTTCCGCCATGCGAGCCTTGCCGGTTGGCTTTCCAAAAGTCATGGTCTCCACGCTCGCTTCGGGAGACACCCGACCCTACGTGGGTATCAAGGACATCACCATGATGTACTCGGTGGTGGATATCGCTGGTCTCAACCGCCTCTCCCGGCGCATCCTGGCCAACGCGGCAGCGGCCGTCTGTGCCATGGCTGATGCGGAGCTGCCCCCAACGTCCGAGGAGAAGCCGCTCGTCGCCGCCACTATGTTCGGCGTCACGACCCCCTGCGTGACCAAAGCCAGGCAAATCCTCGAGGACAATGGCTATGAAGTGTTGGTCTTCCATGCCACCGGCAGCGGTGGGCGCGCCATGGAGGACCTGATCGAAAGCGGGTTCATATCAGGCGTGCTCGACATCACCACCACAGAATGGGCGGATGAGCTCGTTGGAGGGATTCTCACCGCAGGCCCACACCGGCTTGAGGCAGCGGCGAAGAAGGGCATTCCGCAGGTCGTAGCCCCCGGCGCCCTTGACATGGTGAACTTCGGCCCGCCGGATACTGTACCGGAGAAATTCAAAGATCGAAAATTCTACCAGCACAATCCCACCGTGACCCTCATGCGAACGACGAAGGAAGAGAATGAAAGGCTCGGCCGCATCATCGCCGAGAAGCTCAACGCCGCCAAGGGACCGACGACTTTCTTCTACCCGCAGCAGGGCGTATCAGCGATTGATCGGGAAGGCGAACCCTTCTACGACGCTGAAGCCGACGAGGCGTTCATTGCCTCTCTGAAAGCGTCCCTCAACCCATCCGTGCAGATTGTCGAGACGGACAACCACATTAACGACGAGGAATTTGCTGCTGCCCTCGCCCATTCCTTGATCGAGAAACTGAAATCGGCCTGACGAGAATGAGAATGGCCCCGCCGCTCAGTCGCAGCGCAAATGGGACGATGGATGGCGTGCGTTCAGCGGCCTTCCCCGCCCGGGACTTTTTTCAGGGCGGTGGCGATCCGATGAGCAACCCTGTGCGCCGTCTTGATGTCCGGCACGACACCGGCTGATTTCCGGGCTTTCACTTGAATTCTCACCGTGGACTCAGTCAGTTGAGTTATAGTGACCGTGACCTTCGATTTGGGCACGTACCCCCGAATCCTGCCGATCTCCTTATCCTTGGTTTCGATCGCCCCAGCCTCGTCAATGACCTTCATGCTGGCGTCCCAGACCTCATCATAGCTCCGGTCGAATTCATTCTGGACAGTGTCCTCGCCGATCGCGATCCCGCCAATCACACCGCCACCAATGAGAGCAATGGGCACCAGCACGCACCCGCAAAGGAGCCACAGAGTTCCTACGCCAACCACTAACGCTACAATCCTCCGCATTTGCTTCTTCCTTTTCGATCTTCGATTTTAGTCCGAGTCAACACACGGGACGTCTTCACAGCAATTGCGAAACTCCTCTTACTGCATTCTACCATTGTTTGCCCGCAAGACCCGAGTTTTCCGTTTTCCCCATTTTACAGATAAACAAGTTTCGTGCCCATTCGATAACTCTCTCAGCGCGTCTCCCAATCCACACAAGAACAGTTGTCAGACTATTCTTATTGACCTCTGTTTCACTATTATCATATTCTGAACTGAGGCAAAAACACCGCAAAGGAAACTGAGAGATGAAAAAGCAGGCTCTGGGGAAAGGTCTTGACGCGCTCATTCCCGAGGGGGCAATCACCATGCCCTTGCCGCCGTCGGGCGTGGTAAATCTGCGCATATCGGAAGTCAGGAGGAGCCCCTTTCAGCCCCGCACTACCTTTGACCAGGAGAAGCTTTCGGAGCTCGCCAGCTCCATCGCTCAGAGAGGGGTGATCCAGCCGATCGTGGTCCGGGCGGTCGAAGGGGGCTACGAGGTGGTCGCCGGTGAGCGGCGCCTCCGGGCGGCAGAAATGGCTGGCCGACGAGTCATCGCGGCCATGGTCGTTGAAGCCACCGATGAAGAAGCGATGCAGATCGGGCTGATCGAGAATATCCAGCGGGACGACCTGAACCCACTGGACCGCGCCACGGCACTCAGCCGCCTGATAGAGCAGTTCTCTTTGAGCCAGCAGGAGGTGGCCACGAGAATCGGTAAGGACCGAGCCAGCGTTGCCAACTACGTGCGGATTCTGTCTCTTCCTGACGATGTGAAAGAACTGATCCGAGAGGATAAGTTGACTTTTGGTCATGCCCGTGCGCTTCTGGCTCTGGAGAAACCTGCGGAGCAGCGAGCCGTCGCCAGAGAAGTGGTAGCCAAGGGCCTGTCCGTCCGGGAATGTGAGAGAGCCATCGCGAGGAAAAAATCGCCGCCCCGTCCCCGCAGGACAGGCCCTGGTGTAGCCAGCGATCCAGAAACCAGAGCCATCGAGGAGGAAATGCAGAAGTTCCTCGGGACGAAAGTCCGAATTGTGCGAGGAAAAAAGACCGGCAAAATAGAGATCGAGTTTTATTCCGATCAGGACCTCACCAGAATCCTCGATCTTCTCAATATCCAGATTCGCGGCTGATCGGCGTCAAGCAGGGAATGCTGACCCCGTGGAACGGTGGCCAGTGAGCTTATTGGCTTGAGGGGTGCAGGAATCTTGTCCTCAGGGGCTCAGCTAATCCAAAGCAAACCGGGGCGAACCCATTATTCACTTTTCTCGCGCTTATGATATAATCCAACCCTTTTTTCGAGACTGGCTCTGTGCTGCGAGCGCTGAGTCCCATCACCTCAGGGAGCAAAGGATGGTCAAAGAGGCGTTAGAGAAAATTCAGAAGGCCGAAGAGGAGGCGCGCCTAATCGCACAGCAGGCCAGGGAGGCGGTTGCTGCGGACCTCCTCGAGGCCAGCAGGGAGGCGGAAGAGATCGTCAAGAAAGCGGAGGCTGAAAGCCGGGAACGCGGGAAAGCGCTCATCGCTAAATCGCAGAAAGAAAACGAGAAGCTTGTCCTGGAGGTCCAGGAAAAGACCCGCAGAGAAAAGGAAAAGCTCCGAGAAGGGGCAGAGCATAACCGGGCCGCAGCAATCCAGATCATTAAGGAGAAATTCACCGGGCAATGGCAATAGCGACGCTCAAGAAAATCGAAATCCTCGGACACCTTTCAGAGCGCGACAATGCCCTCGAGTTCTTGCAACAACAAGGGCAGGTGGAGGTTATTGACCTCAAGGACAGGAGCGATGACTACAAGGACTTCGCGTTTGAGCAGGGCCGCCCTGGGCGGCCTCACGAGGAGGTGACCGAGGCTGTCGAAAAGCTCTCCTGGCTGATGTCCTTCTTTGAAGGCCTGGGCGAGACAAGAAGGTCCGCTCTCGCGCCCAAGCCAGTCCTCCGCCGGAGTGAGCTGCTCGACCTGCTCCAGAATTTCAATTACGATGCGCTGTACACCCGTTGTCGGGCGATTGAGTCGTCCCTCAGGACTATCGAAAAGAAAAAGATGGAGCTGGAGAGCAGAAGAAAGGAGCTCCTGCCGTGGGTGGGGCTGGACATCCCCCTCGAAGCCATAAGCGAGACGGACCTCGCGGCAAGCACTCTCGGCTGCATCCGAACGAAGAGCCTCCCGGCGTTGAAGGCACTGCTCGAATCCTGCCCCGACGCCTACCTGGAAGTGGTGGACGAGGACAAGGCAACCGTTTGTCTCTTTGTCGCATACCTCAAAATCGCCGAAGAGGAAATTACCGAGGTGCTCAGGCAGCACGAGTTCACCTTTCACCATTTGCCCCACTACCACGGGCGTGTCGAGGAAGTTCTCAAGGGTATAGCTGAGGAAGAGGAGAAGCTCGAATCTCAACGACTCACTCATCTCGACGAAGCGAAAGGTTTGCTTTCCGAGGAAACCACGGTCGCGGCTCTCCTGGACTACTTCTCGAATCTGGAGAGAAAAGAGAGTTCCAAGGAACATCTTCTTTACAGCCAGGAGACCTTCTTCCTTCAGGGGTGGATCAGGGAAGATGACGCCAGAGTGCTTCAGAAGAAACTTCAAGAGCATTTTGCGAGCGTTGGGGTCTACGTGTCCGATCCATCTCCTGACGACGTCCTGCCTATCGTTCTGGAAAACAGAAACGTCGTCCGGCCTTTCGAATTCCTGACCGGGATATACGGTTACCCCGGCTACCGCGACGTTGACCCCACGCCTTTCATGGCCCCGTTCTTTTTCGTGTTTTTCGGTTACTGCCTGGGTGATGCTGTCTACGGTTTGATTCTTGTTCTGGCGTCCGTATTCGCCTTGAAGAAATTCAAAATGGGACCGCAGGGAACCCGGTTTTTCCGCCTCCTGCTGTACTGTGGAGTGTCAACCATAGTCGTAGGAGCCCTGACGGGCGGGTGGCTGGGCGACCTCTTGGGCATCCCTGCCATTTTGGTCAACCCTCAAAAGAACCCCAAGTCGGTCCTCAATGTCGCTTTGTATCTCGGAATTCTCCAGATATGGACTGGCTATGCTGTGGCCGCTTACGACAACATCCGACATAAACGGTACCTCGCCGTTTTTCTTGACCAGACACCCATTTTTCTTCTTCTTGCGGGGCTGACGGGCATCGGCCTCATCTTTCTGAAAACTATATCTGCGGAGCACACAAGACTCTGTCTCGCCCTCCTGGCAGTCGGTGGTGTTGTGATCCTCGCATGCCATGGGAGGCACGAGCGCTCCTTAGGCGGCAAGATTGGCTTTGGTGTCTTGGGCCTGTACTCCATGACAACCGGGTACCTAAGCGATATCCTTTCTTACTCCCGACTATGGGCATTGGGGCTGGTGACTGCGGCCATGGCCTCTACAGTTAATCTGATAGGTCACACCATCGGCGAGCTTATCCCGGTTGTGGGGATAGTTTTCGCTGTGTTCATCATCCTGGGAGGGCACGTGCTAACCCTGTTGGTGAATGCTCTGGGAGCGTTCGTTCATCCCGTCAGGCTGCAGTTTGTCGAGTTCTTCTCCAAGTTCTTCAAGAGCACGGGGAACCCCTTCCAGCCTTTGTCAATTGAGAACAGATATACACTTATCGAAGAATGAGCAGGAGGTGAAACATGGAACTGGGCTTGATCCTGGCGATAGCTGGAGCCATTCTTGCCATGACGATTTCAGGGATTGGTTCGGCTATTGGCGTAGGCCTGGCAGGACAGGCGGCGGGCGGAGTGATCAGCGAGGATCCGGAGAAGTTTGGGAAAATGATCCCCATTGTCAGCCTGCCCGGAACACAAGGGTTCTACGGTTTTGTAATCGGGTTTTTGGTCATAAACAAGCTCAATCTCCTGGGGGCACTAACAGTTCCGACGCCCCACCAGGGGTGGCAGATTCTTGCCATTTGCTTTGTGGTGAGCTTCGTTGAATGCATTTCTGCGATCCACCAGGGAAAGGTCTCCGTCGCCTCGGTGGGTATACTGGCCAAGAGGCCGGAGGCATTGGGCAAGGCTATCGTTCTGCCGGTGTTCGTTGAAATTTACGCGATTCTCGGTCTGGGCGCTTTCTTCCTGCTCCTTCAGGGGATTGGCGGCATGACGGTTGACAGCATCACCCCGAAATCAGTAGAGGGGGCGGAAGCAGTAGAGGTTGAGATCAACGGCAGCGGCTTCGGGCCGGGGGCAAACGTCCTTCTGGAAAAGGGTGAAGGCCCGGCGCCCAGAGTTCCCAAAGTTGATGTCATTGACTCGCACACCATTAAAGCCACAGTGGTCCCGAGGAAGGCGCCGTCAACGTGGAATGTGCGCGTAAAGAACCCGGATGGGTCCTCCGCGGCCCTTGCGGATGGATTCAACGTCAAGCGATAGGAATTCGGATGAAGGTCTGAAAATGGCGCTGGAAGGCATCCTCGAAAAAATCACCAAGAACGCCGAAGAAAAGGTGAGAGCGATCAAGGAGAAAGGTCACCTCAAACGCGAGGAGATTGTGTCCAAAGCCGAAGCCCGCGCGAAAGAAATCAGCGAACGAATCCACAGGGAAGCGAAAGAGAAAGCGGAGCTTGAGAGGCGGCGAGCTTCTGTTTCGGCGGAGCTGGAGTATCGCAAGGAAATCCTGAGAGAAAAACAGGAACTCATGGAGGATTGTTTCCAGTCCGCCTTGGATGAGCTCGTGAACCTGCCCGTTGAGGGATACCGGGCTATCATCCGCAAGATGCTTTTGAATCTGGCAACCGGCAGCGAGGAGCGAGTATTGATCTCGCCGCATGACGAAAAGAGGATTGACCAGTCATTCATTGATGGCATCAACGAGGAACTAATGAAGGCCGGCAAGCAAGCTCACTTGAAACTGGACGGGCCAACCCCCCCGAATGTCCGCGGCGGTTTCATCCTGCGGACCGAGGAGGTGGAGGTGGACTGCTCGTTCGGGACTCTCCTCAGTCAACTCAGGGAAGAATTGCAGGCGGAGGTAGCGGGAATTCTATTCGGAGAGAAGGAATGAAGGAGACAGAGGAGTCGCAAAAACCGGGTTCAGACACGCGCTACACGTACGCCGTGGGCCGCATTAAGGCCCTGGAAGCGAGGCTCATCTCTCCAGGGGATATGGAGCGATTGCTTGATGAGGAAACGCAAGCAGATGTCCTCCAGGAACTGGGCGAGTTCCCCGACTACGCCGAAATCTTTTCCGCGGGGGGGGAAGAGCCGGAGGAGATTCTGGAGGAGCAACTGAGACAGGTTTATGAGCTTGTCTCGGAGCTCTCCCTTGGGAGCAAAGTCATTAAAACGCTGCGGCTGAAATATGATTTCCACAATCTCAAAGTTCTTATGAAGGCAAAACTTCTCGGAGTTGAGCCGGAGGGCTTCTCCGGAGTCGGCTTCTTTTCGCAGGAACAGCTTCAGCGGGTTCTTGACGAGAAATCGCTTGATGGCGCCGGTGCTTTTGTGGGAGAGACGATCCTGGCGGCCGTGATGAAAGTGAGTGAGAACGCGGAGGCCGAGGAGATTGAAACAATTCTGGACAGGTTTTACTACGAAGTGTTCCTGAAAAACCTGAGCGTCAATCCGTTTCTCGAGGAGTACGCCCGCAGGACCATAGACCTCATCAACCTTCGGACGTTCTGGCGTGTTCAGCTCGTAGGCTGGCCGGAAGAGAAGCTGGCCGCGAACCTCATACCGGGAGGCGCCATCGCCCCATCGTTTTTCTTGGGAGAATTCGCAACGCCGATCAGTGACCTCGTACCCAAGGTGAGAGACGAGGCTTATCGCAGGATTCTCAGAGAGGCACTCAGGGCCCACCAGTCCAAGGCAGACTTATCTGTTCTCGACAAACTGGCGGATGACTTTCTGATCGAGTTCCTGCGCCAGGCGAAATATTATTGCTTCGGACTCGAACCTTTGGTGGGGTACATTGCCGCCAAAGAAAACGAGGTCATGCGACTACGAATCATCCTTTACGGTAAAGAGAGGGCCTTGCCAGCGGACACGGTGCGAGAACTTTCCAGGATCAGCTATGCCTGAGGAAAAAAGAATTACAAAGAACTCTTCCGTGGCATTTCTGGGATCAGAATCTGCCGCGCTCGCTTTCCGGGCTATGGGGTTCGACACGTTCGGAGTGAAAGACGCGAGAGCGGCGAAGGTAATCTGGGATGAAATTGCCGAAGCAGGATATTCCGCGATCTTTGTCTCGGAAACACTGGCAGAGGAGATGAAGAGTTTGCTTGAACCGTACTATCTGAAACCTCTACCGGCGGTGATTCTTCTGCCCGAAAAGCAGCCCGGTACCGGACTTGCCGCGGAAAGAATCAGGCGGGCGACAATCAAAGCCGTGGGCGCTGAAATCTGAATATTCGTGTGGGAGGGAAGAGTGATTCAGGGAAAAATAACGCGTGTTTCGGGACCTCTGGTGGTTGCCAGGGACATGCGCGGCGCCAGAATGTACGACGTTGTCAGGGTCGGCGAGCAAGGACTCATCGGCGAAATCATCGGGCTGAAGGGTGATCAGGCTTTCATCCAGGTTTATGAAGAAACGGCAGGGATCGGCCCGCCGGAACCGGTCGTGTCCACGGGTCAGCCGCTATCGGCAGAGCTCGGGCCAGGTCTCATCGGAGGAATCTTTGACGGCATCCAGAGGCCGCTCGACATCATTCGTGCCCAGAGTGGAGACTACATCCAAAGAGGGTTGGAGCTACCAGCTCTGGATAGAGAAAAGAAATGGGGCTTCAAGCCGGTTTTGAAGAAAGGCGACAGCGTTGTCGCAGGCGACATTCTCGGCGAGGTCCCGGAAAGCCCGGTCGTCGTTCACAAGGTGATGGTGCCCCCCGGAATTGAGGGAACGATTGAAGAGATTCGCGAAGGAGAATTCACCATTCGGGACGAGGTGTGCCGGATTAAGACAAAGGACAACACGGTCTCCGTATCCATGATGCAGAAGTGGCCGGTCAGAAGCGGTCGCCCCGTCCGGCGGCGCATGGCGCCGAAAGAACCCCTGATTACAGGACAAAGAGTCATTGACACGCTTTTTCCGGTGGCGAAGGGTGGAACGGCGTGCGTGCCCGGTCCTTTCGGCAGCGGCAAGACCGTCATCCAGCATCAGCTCGCCAAATGGTCCAACGCGGACATCATCGTGTATATCGGCTGCGGGGAGCGAGGCAACGAGATGACCGACGTTTTGCTGTCATTTCCCAAGCTCATAGATCCCCGAACCAAAGAAACCCTTATGCAGCGAACCGTCCTCATCGCGAATACCTCCAACATGCCTGTCGCGGCGAGGGAAGCCAGCGTCTACACCGGCGTCACTCTCGCTGAGTACTACCGCGACATGGGCTATCACGTCGCCGTCATGGCGGATTCCACCTCCCGATGGGCGGAAGCGCTCCGCGAAATATCGGGAAGACTGGAGGAAATGCCCGGTGAGGAAGGCTATCCCGCCTATTTGGGATACCGCATTGCCGATTTCTACGAAAGGGCGGGCAGAGTGGAGTGCCTCGGCAGGCCGGAGCGAGAAGCGACGTTGAGCATCGTGGGGGCGGTCTCCCCACCAGGTGGTGACCTATCGGACCCCGTGGTCCAGGGGACGCTGCGTGTAGTGAAGGTCTTTTGGAGCCTGGAGGACAGGCTGGCTTACATGCGGCATTTCCCAGCCATCAACTGGCTGCTGAGTTACTCCCTTTATCTGGAGCACCTCGCCGAGTACTTTGCGGAAAGCGTCCACGAAGACTTCAACGAGATAAGGACTGAAGCGATGCGCCTCCTCCAGCTTGAGGACGAGCTGGCCGAGATCGCTCGTCTCGTGGGTGTCGAGTCTCTTTCCCCCCAGGACAGACTTGTCCTGGAATCGGCCCGATCAATCCGTGAGGATTTTCTGCATCAGAACGCCTTCGACGAAACCGACACCTGTACTTCCATGGCAAAACAGTATCGCCTTCTGAAAAACATCATCGAGTTCTATCGTCATTCCAGAGAACTTGTGGACCTGGAGATCGAACTGAAGGACATCATGTCTCTGCCCGTTCGACAGGAGATCAGTCGGGCCAAGTTTGTTGAGGAGGAGAGGCTCGAAGAGATCGAGGCCATCGCTTCAAAGGTCAAGGATGAGTTGGAAAAACTGAAACGATCGAAAGCGGCAGCGGCAGAGGAAGGAAAGGAAGGAGAGGAAGGTGCTTAAGGAATATCGCACCGTAACGGAAATCAGCGGCCCTCTGCTCATCATCGAGAAGATCAAGGGTGTCAAATACGACGAACTGTGTGAAATCCAACTCGCCGACGGAAGCCTCCGGCGAGGGCAGGTCCTGGAGATTTCTGAGACCATGGCCCTCGTGCAGGTGTATGAGGGAACCAGTGGAATTGACGTTAGCGCCACGAAGGTGAAGTTCCTCGGACGTGGGCTGGAATTGCCGGTTTCTTCCGACATTCTGGGGCGAGTGTTTGACGGAGCGGGTCGGCCGAAGGACGGCGCCCCACCGATCATCCCCGAGAAGAAACTTGACATCAACGGCAATCCGCTCAATCCCACGTCGAGAGATTACCCCGTGGAGTTCATCGAGACCGGCATTTCCGCCATAGATGGCATGAATACTCTTGTGCGGGGACAAAAGCTCCCCATCTTTTCCGGCTCCGGTCTTCCTCACGCCAAGATCGCCGCCCAGGTCGCACGTCAAGCCCGGCTCCTGGGTGAGGAGGAAAAGTTCGCCGTCTGCTTTGGAGCGATGGGCACCACTTTCGAGGAGGCAAATTTCTTCATTACCGATTTCGAGAGGACCGGCGCCATCGAGCGAGCGGTTCTCTTCGTGAACCTTTCCGACGACCCCGCCGTGGAAAGGTTGGCTACCCCGCGAATGGCTCTGACTGCGGCGGAGTATCTGGCTTTCGACCTGGACATGCACGTTCTGGTGATCTTGATGGACATGACCGTCTACTGTGAGGCGCTGCGAGAGGTCTCTGCCGCCCGGAAGGAAATTCCAGGGCGCCGGGGCTATCCGGGCTACCTCTACACAGACCTGGCGACGGTTTATGAGCGAGCAGGGAGAATCAAGGGGAAAGCCGGCTCCATTACCATGATGCCCATTCTGTCCATGCCGGAGGATGACAAAACGCACCCTGTCCCGGACCTCACCGGTTACATCACCGAAGGGCAGGTGATGCTGAGCCGCGAGCTTCACCGAAAAGGCATCTATCCGCCGATTGACGTCCTCCCCTCGCTATCACGCCTGAAGGACAAAGGCATCGGCGAGGGCAAGACCCGCGAGGACCACGCGGATGTCCTCAACCAGCTTTTCGCTTGTTACGCCAGAGGGAGAGAGGCGAAGGAGCTGGCCGTTATTCTCGGTGAGGCGGCACTCTCGGAAATGGATCGCCTGTACATCAAGTTTGCCGACCGTTTCGAGGACGAGTTCGTTCGGCAATCAGAGACCACCCGACGCACCATTCAGGAGACCCTCGATCTCGGATGGAAGCTGCTGAGCATGCTACCCAGAGAAGAGCTGAAAAGGGTCCACCCGGAATACCTGGACAAATACTATAACCCCGCTGCTGATGACCCTGCCGAAAAATGAGGCTGAACGTTAATCCCAACCGCATGGAGCTGCTGAAGCTGAAGAAGCGGCTGGCTCTCGCCAAGCGAGGCCACAAGCTCCTCCAGGACAAGCAAGAGCAGTTGATGAGGAACTTCCTCCAGTTCGTCGGCCGCGCCAGAGACTTGAGAAAAGAAGTGGAGGGTCGAGTTGACGAGGCGCTGAGAAGGTTCGACCTTTGTGGCGCCGTAAGCGCCAAGAAATTCCTCGCGGCCGCCCTCTCCTATCCTGCCGGGGAATTGAAACTCAAAGTGCAAATGAGCAGGCTTCTCAACCTGCGGATTCCTCGCCTGGAGCTGGAGAGCCAGCCTGATCCCTTCACCTACGGTCTCGCTCATACATCCTCTGACCTGGACAGTTGTCTCAAAATCCTCTCCGACACCCTCCCCCTGATGATTGAGCTGGTCAATGTCGAAAAGACAATCGTCATCCTTTCCGATGAGATCCAGAAGACACGCCGCCGGGTAAATGCTCTGAAATTCGTGCTCATACCAAACATCACCGAAACGGTCAAGTACATCGAAACGAAGCTGAACGAGTTGGAGCGATCGAACATCAACCGGCTCATGCGGGTCAAGGAAATCATGCTCGAAGCGGAAGCAAGGTGAGCCTCGGCGGCAAACGTGTCAGCCGCAAAGGGGTGAAGGGTGCGTACGCAGGAAGCCGAAGGAAGCTGGCAGGATAAGGCCAAACGCTGGGGAAGAACCTGCCTGTGGCTTGCGCTTCTGAAAATCGCTCTCATCCTGTCATGGACTGCGCTGACCTTCCTTTCCGGCTCTTCTGTCTCTCTTCGATCCTGGCTGGAGAGAAATTTGTCCACCAGCATTTTCGCCGTTGCTCCGATCTACCTGGCACTGCTGCTCGCGAGTTACATCGTCGTTCTTTTGCCCTTAGACTGGCTGGCCTGGAAGGCCGAGGTGAAGTATGGACTTTCTCGGAAGAGTCTTTCCGCCTGGTTTCGCCATTTCATTATTGGGTCGCTCCTCGGGCTGATTTTCGGGGTCGCCTTCTTCTATGTCGTGTACATTTCTTTCTTTGGCGTGGGGCGCTGGTGGTGGCTTGCTACGGGCTTGATCGCGCTTGGAGGTGATGTCCTCGTGCGTCGCTTCCTTCTGCAACGTTTGATTTCCCTCCGGCATCGCCTCGTTCCCATCGAGAACCCGTGTATCACGGATAGGCTGAAGAAAGCCGCTGAGAAGTCAGGAACGAGAATCCAGAGCTTTCTTCAAATGAAGGTGAAGAAGGAAACTCCCTCAGCCAACGCCATGGTGGGCGGCCTGGGAAAGAAAAAGGCAATATTCTTCACCGATACACTGCTCGATGCTTTTTCCGAAGAAGAAATCGAGACTGTCGCGGCCCACGAGCTCGGTCACGAACGCCACGCTCATCTGACGAAGTCCATTTTTATCAATTTTGCTGTCATCACCTTGAGCCTTCTTGTTGCTCACTTCGGTCTGCTGTTCCTCTCGCTGCTCTTTTCCCATCGGGGGATCAGAGAGCCCGCAGACCTCGCCGCTTTTCCCCTACTCCTTTTCTTTCTGATAGTATACGCTCTGGTCATCACTCCGGCGTGCAGCGCGATTTCCCGGCAGATGGAAAGGACGGCAGATCGTTTCGCCTTGAAGCTCAGCGGCGAACCCAAAGCCTTCGCCGCTGCACTCGAGAAACTCGCTGAGATGAATCTTATTGACCCCGATCCACCCTGGTTTGTGCGGGTCATCTCCAGAGCTCCAGCACCCAGAGAGAGAATCAAAGCGGCAAAAACATTGGCGGAGAGAGAGGAGCGGGTATGAGTTCCGCGGAACCGATCTTATACCTGGTGGGAACGCCGATCGGCAACCTCGAAGACATCTCGCTGCGAGCCATTAGAATTCTTGCCGAAACTGACCTCATCGCGTGCGAGGACACGCGGAAAACGCGAGTGCTTCTCAAACGACACGCCATATCCTCCGCCCGTCTGGTCAGCTATCATAAGTTTAATGAGGCCAAACGAACCGTCGAGCTGGTCCAGCACTTCCGCAAGGGAGAATCCATTGCTCTCGTCTGCAATGCGGGCACGCCCGGAATCTCCGACCCGGGAGCGAGGTTGGTTCAAGCCGCGGTCAAAAACGGCGTCAGGGTCGAAGTCGTCCCCGGCCCTTCCGCAATAACCGCTGCGCTCTCCATCTCATGTCTCGCCCGGGACGAGTTCGTCTTCTCCGGCTTCATTCCCCCTCGTTCGACCACCAGAAGAAAGAAATTCATCACCCTCAAGAACGAGCCACGAACGCTGGTCTTCTTCGAGACCGCCATCCGTCTGGGCAAATCCCTCGCGGACATGCTGGCAGTCTTCGGTGACCGCAAGCTGGAAATCGCCAGAGAGCTCACGAAGATACACGAGGAGGTCATCAGGACGTCTCTATCGCCAGCTCTCGCTGACCTCCAAAAGAAGCCCCTGAAAGGGGAGATCGTCCTAATCGTGGAGGGTGCGAAGGAAACAGCCGCTTCGCATGTAACAGACCTCAGACAAGAGGTGAAGTCCCTCCAGGAGCAACTTAGTATTTCGAGATCCGAGGCGGTCAAGCTCGTCGCCTCGGCAAGAGGTCTCAGGAAACAAGACGTCTACCGCGAACTTGCCAGAGAAGAAAACGCGGAAGGCTGATTGCGAAAGCCAAATCGTCCGGACGACGCATCCAATATTCTTGTTGAGGGGGATGCCATGTCCATGTAGTATGAGGGCGAGTGTGACAGGCGTGCAAGGGATTGACCGCGAGCTTTGCGATGGGGCAAACTCGCATTGGCGGATCGAAGGTTAGCTGTGCCTGATTTCCTTCGTGTGAGGTTTAGCCCAAACTGATATTCTCTCTGATGAAATGGTGACTCCTCGCAAGGACACATCTTCTGCCGATGACGTTTTCTCGATAAACCCTGACAACATGGACGTGCAGGAGATCGTCGGCGCTGTCAAGGAGCGTGTCGAGAAGAAAAAAGCCGCCGGTGTTTACGATAAGTACAGCCTGGTCGGAGTTACAAAGCTGGAGGTCTCCCAGGCTAAGAGTGAGGAAGATTTCCTGCGTTACCACCTCAAAGCACTCCGCAAAAGCTGGGAAATAGACATCGGCGACTTCCAGATTCCTTCTAAGGGTGGCATTCTCGGCCGGCCAGCCGTCTGGCTCAAAAAAATCCTCTGGTTTGTTCTGAAGTTCTACACCTTTCGCCTGTTCACCCAACAGCGGGACTTCAATCTCCAGGTCGTCAATACCCTGCAAGCCCTTGACGCCAAGATTGAGAAATTGAGCCAACAGCTCAAAGCGACCAGGCCTTCCGCTGGCCCGGCTGAAGACCGCGAAACTAAGCCCTGAGCCCAATTCCAGCAGACCTTAGAAGACTGCGTGCGGCCGTAACGGATTGTCTTCAAGCCCCGCTCTCACCGTCCTTTTCGCCTGCCCGCGTATCACCCGGCCTCTGCTCGCTCCGTCCGCGACCGTTTTATTCATGACTCCGTTCGCACAGGTTCGTTCATGCGGGAGGGTTGGGGGAGCGGACGTTTGGCGTGTCAGACGGTTGAAAACGCTTGACGGGAAGGAGTATCTTTGTTAGAAGGGTTTGACTTCCCGTAAATTGGGTTAAGTCACTTTCCGGCGCCGCCAGCTTGACGAGGTCCTACGCTATCGTTAGGAAATCATGAAGCGGCAGGTTGGCCAGGGTGTTCAGGTGGGCAGGAGTCGCTTGCTTGCGCGCCGGCAGCCTTTACGCGTTGCCGTCTCTGGTAGACTTACGCTCTCGGTTGTTTCTCATCGAGAAGCGATCTTGTACGGGGTCAAATAGAAGAGCAGCAGCGTCCACGGTGCCAGCAGAAATTCGTCCTGAGAAAAGGCGGTGGGTTGCCATGAAGGGCATATCAATAGCTCAGTTCTACCAGAAGATGAAACACGACCTCCACTTGACGCTGGTCGCTGGCAAGGAGGGTCTCGGCCGCATGATCAAGTGGCCCGAGATCAACCGTCCCGGTTTGGCTCTGGCAGGTTATTTTGACTACTTCCCATGGCGGCGCGTGCAGATTCTCGGCAAGGTGGAGATCACTTATTTGAGAAGCCTCGAGCCCGAGATCGTCCGAGCACGCATCACGGAGATGCTGACTAAGAAAACTGTCCCTTGCATCATAGTGGCCAGGCGCTATCGTGTTCCACAGGAACTTCTGGACGAAGCAGACCGCCTGAACCTCCCGGTGTTCAGGACCCCCATGATAACGGTGGACCTGATTGACCGAGTCACCGTATTTCTTGACGACATCTTCGCTTCCACCGTCTCGTTGAAGGGGAACTTGGTGGAACTGTTCGGTGTGGGCGTGTTCATGGAGGGAAAGAGCGGCGTGGGCAAGAGCGAGACCGCGCTGGGGCTCCTTGCGAGAGGCCACCGCCTGATCACGGACGATGTCGTGCGAATTAAGCTCAGAGAAGGCAAGTTCCTTATCGGGAGCGGAAGCGAGCTGACCCGGCACCATTTGGAGATCCGGGGGCTGGGGATCATCAACATCCAGAAGCTTTTCGGTGCGGTCAGCTTTCGAGAGGAAACCCAGATTGATCTGACCATCACCCTGGAAATATGGAACCGCAATAAGCAATACGATAGGTTAGGGATGGAAGAGGACACCATACGAATCCTGGGGCAACCTGTGCCCCACCTCACTATCCCCGTTCGTTCCGGACGGGATATGGTGCTGATGGTGGAGACGGCGGCTCTCAACCACAGGTTGAAGTCCACGGGGTTCAACCCTGCCCGCGCCCTGGATGAGGAGCTGATTAAGGCCATGAGGCCCCGATAAACGCTCTGGAGAATGCGCCCCCGCCGCCACGGGTTCCAAAGAGTTGGGGACACGATGGCTCTGTTTGTTTCGTTATGAGCAGAAAAACAACAGATGCGAACAAGGTCGAAGCGAAGTTTCAGATTCTGAACTCTGTGGGGCTGCATCTGCGACCGGCGCGGATGCTTGCCAACCTCACCAACAAGTTCGAGTCAGATATCTTCATCGCAAAGGATTCCGAAGAAGTCAACGGAAAGAGCATTATGGGAATTATCACTCTGGCCGCGGCGAAGGGGGCGGTTCTGAAGATAACAGCCATCGGCCCCGACGCCCACGAGGCTATCCAGGCTCTGGGCAAACTAATAGAAAACAAATTCGGCGAGGAAGAGTAGCACGGTGGCGGAGAAGGTTTTCAAAGGCATTGGCGCCTCCCCGGGAATAGCTACTGGGCCTGTTTTCCTCTTGCCTGCACCGGAGGACTATCACCCTCCGGAAAGGTCTATTGCCGATGAAGAGGTCGAGGCAGAATTCTCCCGCCTTTTGAAGGCGCTGGCCGAGACCAAAGAGCAAATACGAGACCTCCGCGAGAGAATAGCAAGCCAGGTGGGGCCCGACCATGCCGGGATACTTGATGTCCATCTCATGATCCTGGACGACGAGCAGATCATCGAGGACGTCCGTAACGCCCTGGTCACGAAAAAGAAAAATGCCGAAGCCATTTTTTGCGAGATCCTCAGCCGCTACCTCCACGTCCTGTACGGCTCCAGCAACGAGTACCTGGCCGAAAGGCACGCGGATATTAAAGACATCATGACGCGGGTCTTGGAAAACCTCCAGGGTCTGGAGCCGGCCAGCGTCTGCACGATCTCGACTCCGTCAGTGGTCATCGCCCATGACATCGCCCCTTCTGATACGGCCAGAATGGATAAGAGAAAGGTGCTTGGTCTCGCCATTGACGCCGGTGGGCAGAGTTCCCACACCGCGATTATGGCGAAAGCTCTGGGCATACCTGCTGTCGTAGGCCTCCACAAGATCGCAGCCGCGGTGCAGGAAGGCGATACTGTCCTGATTAACGGCCAGCGGGGAACGGTCACTGTCCACCCCACTAAGAAAACTCTCGAACGGGCCAGGACGGAACTCCGCAGGATAGAAGCATACGCAGACAGCCTGGCAGGACTTCGAAGTCTTCCCGCAGAAACCACGGACAAACGGCGGATCACCCTCTCAGCCAACATCGAACTGCCGACTGAAGTGCCGTCCGTCGTTGACAGTGGCGCGGAGGGAGTAGGGCTTTATAGGACAGAATTCATCTATATGAATCGCTCCGACCTTCCATCCGAGGAAGAGCAATTGGAAGCCTACAGGGCGGTGCTTGAGGGTGTCAGCCCTGATCCCGTGATCATCCGAACCATGGACCTCGGTGGAGACAAGTTCATCACTCATCTGGACATGCCCGTCGAATTCAACCCATTTCTCGGCTGGCGGGCGATCCGGTTTTGCCTGGAGCGGAGGGACATCTTCGAGGTCCAGCTCAGAGCGATTCTCCGGGCCGGGGTCTTCGGGCAACTCAAGCTGATGTATCCGATGATCTCCTGCGTGGACGAAGTGATCAAAGCCAACGCCATTGTGGAAGAAGTGAAAGAACAGCTTAACAAAGAAGGCATGCCACACGCAGAGGATTTCGAGATTGGGGCCATGATCGAAGTGCCCTCCGCTGCGATGACAGTGGACATCATCGCCAAGCACGTTGATTTCTTTAGCATCGGCACAAATGACCTCATCCAGTACACGCTCGCCGTGGAAAGGGTGAACGATAAGATCGCCCACCTGTACCAGCCATGCCATCCTGCGGTTCTCCGCTTGCTGAAGAGGATTATTGACGAAGGACACAGGAACAATATATGGGTAGGGATTTGCGGTGAGATGGCTGCCGACCCCGCCATGTGCCTCCTTCTTGTAGGCATGGGCATTGATGAAATCAGCGTCAGCCCCGCCGTACTGCCCCGGATCAAGAACGTAACCCGAAGCCTGTCCTATGACGAGGCCAGGAAGCTGGTCGAGGAGATCATGCGGTACACGTCCCCGCACGAGATCGAATCGCGGGCGAAGCAACGAATAAGAGAGATTGCCCCGGAACCGGAGGTTGTCTGAACAACTGGCGCGAGTCACGGAACTCTTATTCAGGAAAGAAATGTGAAGGCTCTGATTCTGGCTGCGGGCTACGCCACCCGCCTGCGGCCGCTCACTCTGAATAGGCCCAAGTCGCTTCTGCCCATCAGCGGTCAGCCTATGATTGACTACGTCATTAGAAAGATTGACGAGGTGGATAAGGTTGACCATATATTTGTGGTAGTCAACCGCAGGTTCCTTAATAATTTCCAGGCTTGGGTCGGGAGCACCCCCACATCCAAACCGGCGGAACTTATCAACAATGAAACCACCTGCAATGAGGATAGGCTCGGAGCTGTCGCCGACATGAACTTTGCCGTGGAGAAAAGGGGGATCCAAGATGACCTTTTAGTTGTAGGGGGAGACAATCTGTTCGATTTCGGCTTAGAGGAATTCGTCTCATTTTTTGAGCAGAAGGGTACGTCCGTAGCCCTCCACGATTGCGGCGATCTTCTATCGGCGAGGCGCTTCAGCAACGTCGAGCTGGACGAGGAAGGCAGGATCGTTTTTTTTGAGGAGAAACCCGAAAAACCGAGATCGAGCGTGGTGGCTATTTGCCTGTACCTCTTTGAAGCCTCGTCTCTCGGTCTCTTAACCTCCTACCTGGAAGATGGAGGAAACCGAGACGCCCCCGGTCATTTTATCGAATGGCTGCACAAGAAGATTCCGGTCTACGGCAAAGTGATGGGGGGGATCTGGTTCGACATCGGCAACAAGGAAAGCTATCGCGAGGCAGACCGGATGTTTCCCGGCAAGGCCACCGGACCTCCCAAATTTGGTGCGAGCAGGACAGTCGAGGGCCGAGAATAATGGGCAAGGAAAAAGGGCGCGCTTCAATTCTAAAGGCGGTTAGGGAGGAGCTCAGACTCCTGGCTCTGCTCGTCGTTGTCACCGAAGGCATCGGGACGACGTTTCTGATCTTAGCTGAAAAGGACTCCGCAAGGATCGCTGGCCTCGGTATTATGGTGTTTCTTCTTAGCCTATTGGTCGTGTGCATTACGGTGGACCTCCGGGATCAGAGGAGGGTAGACGTTCAGGATCGAGAAAAAGGCATATACCTTGAGCGAAACTGGGCCACTGCCAGGATGTTGCAAGACATGGCGCAGGCCACAAGCATGGTATTCCTCGGCATTTCCAACAGTAGCCTGTGCGAGTACCTGACCCAACTGACGCAGGAAGCGATGACAAAGAGCGTAAGGCTCCCTGTCGAGTCCATCGACGTTTTCTATGCGAGATCCGATTTCGGGCGGATGTGGGAGGGCGATAGCTTCGGCAAGAGGATAGTCGAAGGGACCTATGGCGTTTCGTCCTACCTTACGTCGCCATCCATCGCAGCCACGATACCCTCACTGAGCGAGCTGCGCTTCCACCAGAATAGCCTCGCGTCCTATTACGGTGGCTCACTTTTCAGACTCTCGCAGGACCGCGAGCTGGCAGAGGGCATTCCCTCCACGATCTACGTCGTCCTTTATATGCCCCTGGGCGAAGCTGATACTAAGACGTCTTACACCTTCCGACTGCCCGCACAGAGCCTCCACGGACTGACAAATCTCCTCCACGGAAAGTACACGCGAGGGTATCAGTGCATAAGGGATACAGCCCGCTTGCTTTGCCAATTCGGGGTAGGCAACATCTGGGATTGGAGCGCTGAAGCATGGGACGCCTTCGAGCGACAATTCCCGGTCTACTCTCGAGTCATGGACGACGTCTTCACCTTCGGCGAAATCCACCGCGATCACAAAGTACTTGATATTGGCTGCGGAGCAGGCAGGGCTTTGGAGAACAAAGTCGATCAGCTCAGCGAGGGCGCCCTTGTTCTACTTGACCTCTCACCGCAAATGATCTCCGCTGCTAAGCGCCTCCTGGGCCATCGTGAGAACGTTCACTTCATCGCTGGGGACGCCACCATGCCTCTCTTCGGTTCGTACGAGGGGCAGAAATTCGACCGAGTAATAGCGCACTTTTCGGCTCCTGCCCTCATCGAGAAGTGCAGGTCGGTGCAGAGGTTCGCCAGTACCCTGACGGACAAGCTGCGCGACACTGGCCAGGTGGTATTAGTCATTCACAACTCCTTCATAGAGTGCGAAAGGCCTCCCGGCTTCGAAAAATGGTCCGATCCTTTGCGCCAGGAGTTAGAGCAGGCCATCATAAGCAAAGGACTTCAGGCCTATTTGAGACGAGAGCTCAAAAGAAAATTCTCAGCCGCCGAGATCAAGGAGGGATTCCGCGAAGCAGGGTTCGCTCTTGAGGACTGTCGGAAAGAGGTGTATGCAAGGAGCATGAGAGACAGGATAGCCATGTGGCGGGCCCCGGCTGTCTCGGATTCCTTCGTCGACATCATCGCTATCGGCCAAAACAAGTGGTCGGCCCTTTTGGAGGAGGTGGAAGTGCGCGTAGGAGACAAAGAAACCATGCCCACGACGGTGTTGTTCTTTCGGTTCTCGTTCGACAGTTAATCGCTGCTTACGGCCCCGACTTGGCCCCTGCGAGCGGCCGGCAGTCGGGCGAGGGGTAGCCCCTGGGCTCTGCGGTGCGGGGGATTAGTCATTACTTGACCTCATGTCCCCTTGCCGGCAATATGGTCCCGAGCCGGGAAGGAAACCGAGGCGCTGACTTACATAAGCGTTGCTAACAACATCACCAGCGATTGAGAGGAGAAACAACAGTATGGGTGAAAACAACTTTTTGACTTCGGAGTCGGTCGCTGCGGGACATCCTGACAAGGTGGCAGACCAGATTTCCGACGCAGTCCTTGACGCGATGCTGGCGAAAGACCCCTCAGCCAGGGTGGCTTGTGAAAGCCTGGTGACCACCGGCTTGGTCATCATAGCCGGAGAGGTCACCACCAAGACCTACGTGGACTTAGAGGAAGTGGTCCGAAACACGGTCAAAGAGATTGGATATGATGACCCGTCCCTCGGCTTCGATTACGAAACGTGCGCTGTCATCAATTGCATTGGGCAGCAGTCCCCGGACATCTCTCAGGGCGTGAGCGAAGGAAAAGGACTGCATAGAGAAATGGGGGCTGGAGACCAGGGCATTATGTTCGGGTACGCCTGCCGGGAGACATCCGAGTTGATGCCCTTGCCCATCATGCTCGCCCATAAAATGATGCAAAAATTGGCGCAGTTGAGACGAAAAAAGGTCCTTCCCTATTTGCGCCCGGACGGCAAGTGCCAGGTTACAGTGGAGTACCGCGAGAGGAAGCCTGCTCGGGTGGATACCGTCGTCCTCTCCGCTCAACACACAGCGGACGTCTCCCACTCGCGACTCCAGAAAGACCTCATTGAGCACTTGATTAAGGCGGTCGTCCCCAAGAACATGCTCGACTCACAGACAGTCTTCCATGTCAACCCCACAGGGCGGTTTGTCGTTGGAGGGCCGCGGGGCGATTGCGGCCTCACCGGCAGAAAAATCATCGTGGACACCTACGGCGGAAGATGCCCCCACGGGGGAGGTTGTTTCTCCGGTAAAGACCCCACCAAAGTGGACCGGAGCGCCTCCTACGCTGCTCGATACGTAGCGAAAAACATCGTTGCCGCGGGAATTGCAGGCGAATGCGAGGTTCAAGTCTGTTACGCCATAGGCGTGGCCAAGCCCCTCGCCGTATCGGTGGAGACCTACGGAACGGGCAAGATTCCCGACTGTAAGATCAAGGAGCTGATCGAGAAGCATTTCGATCTTACCCCCAAGGGCATCATCAGAGACCTTCACCTGCGAAGGCCCGTTTACAAGAAAACAGCGTGCTACGGACATTTCGGCAGGAACGGAAAGAACTTCACCTGGGAAAGAACCGACAAGGCAGCCTTGTTGAGAAAGGAAGCGGGGCTTTGCTGAACCGAAGGCTTCAAGGGAATAGCGAGAGTCAATTCTCATCCAGCAACACAAAAGGAAACTGTTCATGAAAAATACGATTCCATGTGACGTCAAGGACCTTCGGCTCTCAAAAGAGGGAAAGAGAAGAATCGAGTGGGCCGACCATGACATGCCGGTCCTGGGAATCGTTAGAGAAAGGTTCCAGAAGAAAAAGCCACTCAAAGGGTTAACGGTTTCAGCGTGCCTGCATATTACCGCCGAAACCGCTAACCTGGCCAGAACCCTGAAAGCGGGTGGGGCTGAGGTCGCTTTGTGCGCGTCGAATCCCCTTTCCACTCAGGACGACGTGTCTGCTTCTCTGGTCAAGCATTGGGGCATCCCCACGTACGCGATTAAGGGCGAAAGCAGCACCACCTATTACAGGCACATCCGCGCGGCCATCGAACATCGCCCCAGGATTACTTTGGACGACGGTGCTGACCTGGTGCACGCCATCAACTCAAAACACCCCGACGTGGCATCACAGATCATTGCCAGCATGGAAGAAACAACCACCGGGGTCAACCGCCTCCGCGCCATGGAGCGGGAGAACAAACTGCAGTTTCCGATTATCGCAGTCAACGACGCAAAAACGAAATTCCTTTTCGACAACCGATACGGCACGGGGCAGTCCACAATAGACGGCATCCTTCGCGCCACCGACCTCCTGCTTGCAGGAAAAACGTTCGTGGTGGCGGGGTACGGCTGGTGCGGCAAAGGCTTGGCATGTCGAGCAAAAGGAATGGGCTCCAACGTGATTATAGTTGAGGTTGACCCCATCCGCGCGCTGGAAGCCACCATGGACGGATTCCGGGTCATGCCCATGGCAAAGGCCGCGCCTCTGGGGGATGTCTTCTGCACAGTCACAGGGAACACCAGGGTCATACGCAAGGAGCACTTCCGGCTGATGAAGGACGGGGCGATCGTGTGCAACTCCGGACACTTCAATGTGGAGGTAGATATTCCCGGGTTGAAAAGCATCTCGTCGAACGTACGGAAAGGAGTGCGTCGCTTTGTTGACGCCTACACCTTGAAAACGGGCAGGAAGAGAATCTACCTCCTCGGAGAAGGGAGGCTGGTGAACCTGGCAGCGGCGGAAGGGCATCCTGCCTCGGTGATGGACATGAGCTTCGCCACCCAGGCGCTCTGTGTGGAGCATGTCGCCAGGAACGGGCATAAGCTCGTTCCCAGAGTATATGACGTGCCGGAGGTGATTGAGAACAAAGTGGCCACCCTCAAACTCAAATCAATGAACATCACCATCGAAAAGCTCACCCCCGAGCAAGTCACATACATGAACACCTCAGAATTGGGAACGTAAAGTTGGACGAAGCCCCGGCTGCGGACAAATGATAGAAGGCCGGTGCCTCGGCGGAGCCGTAAAAATCTTACGACCGTTCATCAGGACAAACAAATGCCGACCGTACCTACACCGATAGAAAGCGAGACGCTTCAGAAGATCGAAGAACTCAAGCTGATCATCAATCAGTGCCATCTTGACTTCCTCGAAGAGAGGAAGTTCGATTCAGAGATCACGGGGATGATCGAGGCAGCCGACAGGATTTTTCTGGGCGAAAAGGCCAAGCGCATCCGCGCCATTATCCCCCTCCTCATTGCTGAGGAGGGTCTGTGTGAGTTGGGGGACGTCAAGCGCTATGCGGTTCTCATCGAGCTTCTACACTTCTCTTCTCTGGTCCACGATGATGTCATTGATGAGGCCGCGGAGAGGCGAAATGAACCCTCTCTGAACTCCCTCTACACGAACTCCGATGCCGTTTTGATCGGCGACCATTTCATTTGTGAGAGCGTCGAGTATGCTCTGCAAACAAAACACAACACCGCCGTGATCGGAATCTGCATGGACGCCGTGAAGAAGCTGATCACTGGCGTGATGATGGAGCAAAAATTGGCCACTGGCGGCGTTGGCTTTCAGACCTATCGGAAAATGGCCGAGATGAAGACAGGCTGTCTTTTCGCCCTCTCCTTCGGTCTGCCGTTTGTGGGAACGCCTCAGTGCGAGCTTGGTCTCAACACCGGAACGAAATTCGGCCTGCTATTCCAGATTTACGACGACTATCTCGATAGGTCAGAGGACCACGCAGAATACAACATTTACCGGGCCATGAGGCCGGAGGCCATCTCCGAGAAATGTCAGGCCATCTTTCGCGAACTGGTGGAAGATTGTCGCCAACTTGGCGTGGAGAAAAGCCTTCGGCAGGTCGTCACCTATCTGAAAACGCACGGCTATTTCTTCGACCTTGATCTGCCGTGACCGCCTTCTTCGGACGAGGGCAAGCTCAAGGGCGATGAGTCATCCAGGCACTGTCTCCCTGCTCCGCGAAGCAAGGCTCAAAGCGGAGAGTGCTTTTGGCGTGCGGCCTTCGCCGCGCGTCACCTCAATCAGATACAAGAATGCCCATTGCCCGCAGTCGAAGGCCCACCGCGGACAACGGGCAATTCTTTGATGTTCCGGTAGGATTACTTTTTCTTATGCAGCTTGCAGAACTTCGAGCGACCCACGGCGTAGTTCCTGCACTTCTTTCCGGACTTCGTCTTGGCAGCACACTTCACCTGCTTCGGCGCCGCCTCGGCCTTCGGTTTGGCCTTCGCTTTAGCTTTAGCCTTGGCCTTCGCCACAGAAATCACCCCCTTCCGCGTCTGTCTTGTTTCGCGCTACCTATGTGCGCTTTAACCGGAATTATCCACGCGCTGCCACTGCATGTCAAGACAAAAATTGCGCAACCGCGGGAAACTTCGTGATAGGGGGTTGCCCCCAACCGGGAACTGTGAGATAATATCTACGTGGCCCACCAGCATCGAGAGAACAGTACAACAAGCCGCAGTCTTGCGTGGCTCATCACCCGGGTCGAGATGCAATCTTCCCATGAGCATCTTCTCGCGCACCCTGTCAAACGCGCGCCGCAGCGACAGGCTCTGCGGTAAACAAAGGATCACAAACATGAAGTCGTATCCCAGAAAAGCTTTCACCCTCGTCGAACTGTTAGCTGTCATCGCCATCATTGGGGTCCTGGCCGGGCTCGTTTTTCCTGCGATGCAGAGAGCCCGACACACGGCCAAGATGGCCAAGTGCGCGAACAATCTCAAGCAGTTCGCTCACGCCATTGACCTGTTCAAGATCGAAGAGGGTGACTTCCCAGACTGGCTTTCAAACCTCTACCCTTCTTATGTCTCTTCCAAAGACATGTATCTCTGCCCGGCTGACTACTGTACCGAAGGCCCCAGCGACCATCGTGGGGCCGACGGTGGCATGCCCTGGTGGTTGCCCGACCGGCAGGAGTTCAAGGAAACTGACGACACCAAGTACAACTCCAAAGTTGACTGGACCATCAACCCCAGGAACAGAGAGATTGAGTATTGCAGCTACCTCTACGAATTCTCCGATGTCATTTGCCCGACCTGGGCGCCCGGCTTTAACTGGAAAGAGGTCAGGAAAAGACAACTTTCCGGACCTTCCCGCGTCCACGGGCCCGTGCCGCTCATTGGCTGCTTCTGGCACCAGAAACGAAAGGGTGACAGCAGTAGCTATGTCAAGGGCCTCAAGGGCGTCATAAACGTAGCCGCCAAGGAGAAGAACATCTATTACAGCGACGCTAGCGCTGACATGGTCAAAAGATGGAGGAAATAGCACTTCTTCCCTCTCGCAGCGCTCCGCTTTCTTCTCAGATCGCCCCTCAGTCTCCACCGCTCTCACCTCTTGTCCAGTAAGCTGTTGCTTTTTCCCCCGCCGCGCGATATATACGCAAGGCGCAACTTCGTCTTCAAGCCGCAGCAGCGAACCCTTGGGCGCCCGAGAATTATCCATTGTGCAAGAAAGCTCCCACCGGTAAAATGATCGCACGCGACCAAGACGAGGTCTTTCCGGAAAACCAGCCCTACGCTATGTCTTGGAAAAAGGGAAAGAGCTGATAGGACAATGGAAGACGTCCTGCAGGAAGTCGAACGGATGCTGGCAGAGGTTGGGAAATGGGCCGTTCCCGGTTATGCCTTCCCTGTGGTGACCATCATCGGGCTATTCTATCTTTTCGTGGGCGAAAGGATCTGCAAAGGTGTCATCGCCGGTCTCTGTTTTTTAGCAGGAGCCGCAGCGGGCTATTACTTCTCCGATAACGTAGTAATCGCCGTGGCTTCAGGCGTGGGAGCAGCAGTCATCGGGCTGGTGGTGCAGTATGTCGTGGCAGTTGTTCTCGCCGGATTGGCCCTCGCGGGAACCGCGTTTCTCATCGCGCATATGATTTCCCAGAAAAACCTTGCCCCCTTCTTCGCTCTCGGCGGCTTCCTCATCGGGGCCATCCTGGCCGTGAAGCTGCATAAACTCCTGTTGATCTTCGCGACATCGGCTCTCGGCGCTGCCTGCGTGGCTCCCTGCGCCCTGGTTCTACTGGATGCAACTCAGCGTCCGGAAATGACCGAGTACGTGGTACTGGAAGACCTTTGCCTCGATCTCTATCAGTTTTCCATTGTCTTTCTGGGTCTGCTGGCCGCGGGAGTGGTAGTCCAGGGGATTGCTCTTGCTTACAGAAGAACTGCGAAAGCGGCGGCATAGTGCTGACCCGCCTCTTGTCCTCGGTACACCTGAGTAGACATTTCCGCAAATACGATCACGTATGGTCCTGTGCGAGAAGACCTTCTTCGACATCCATGATAAGCCACCTTCAAGGGTAAAAGGAGTTACCCTTGCACTGACAGCTTTTGGATGACGTTGGCTATGCCGCATTTGCTGTTGGGGACTTTCTCAATCGGGTTTCTTGGTCAACGGTCGAACGTGACCAGACATCCATTTGCATGCATCCAGCAACAAGGCCTTCCCAGAAGATTGAGTTTGCCTGCCCGAAGGCCACGGCCAGGGGGTGACCCCGCCGACCTCGAAACAGGATGAACCCCGCGAAACGCGGGGAAGCCAATCGCTCGATCACGCAGTCAAACAAAGGCGGGAATGGCGCAGAAAGCGCCACAGGCAAACACGGTATCTGTCTTTTCTCCTTAAAACATTCTCTCCTTCATTCTTCGGCCGGAAGCTGAATCTCATAATCCTTCTGGTGTTTATCCACAGACATCAAGTAAGCCACCATTTTACGCGCCACGGCCAGCGTCCCGCCGTCGGCGGGATTGCCTCGCTTGAGTTCCCGGGCGTGGACCTGCGCCAGGGCCGCATTCCATTGGGGAGCGATCTTTCGCGCATCAACGTGGTCGTTCTTCTTTTTGGAGGCGGCGATGGCTTTCAGTATTGCCGGGTGCGCGACCTTTATCTCTTTGGCGTGGGGCGACAGGTAGTCATACACCCAGCCGGTAAACAACGTGGCCTCCATGGCCCCCCGCCGGGGCGGGGCTGCCGGCGCCTGGTGAGCCACTCGCTCAGGCTCTGGCGGGTGGCCCTGATCGTTCCTTCATCGCGGACCTTTCCGCCTTTGGTCTTTACGCAGCAAGCAATCATCTTTTTGTGGACATCGAACCCCACATAGTGGACACTTGCGCTCATTGGAATCCTCCTGAGTTGGTTTCTGAGCCACGTTCATTCTGCTCTCAGCTTTTAGCCATCAGGAGGGTTCCCTGTTCAACCCTGACTTATACATTCTAACAGGATGACAGGATTGACTGGATTGCATGAGGCACGTGAAATGTTCGGTAGATTGAAGCCGGCCCTTGGGCAGAGTCAAGAACCGATGAGGTGCGTCAGGAGGTGAGAATGGCGGAGAGGCGGCTGGAGACGATGTCCGATTTCATCGGTGAGTTGAAGGAGTACCTTTTGCAGATGAACGAAGAGGGTGCCAGGCACCTGTATCTTTCTGCGGAAGGGAAAAAGGCGCTGGAGAAATTTCTGCGAGGAGCGCGTGGGGTGCGGAGTCTCGCGCAGCTTGAGAAGATGATGAGGAAATGTCACAAGTGTCCCATCGGTGAAGACCGGCTGAATCTCGTGTTTGGCGAGGGAAGTGAGAATGCGGATATTGTGTTTGTGGGAGAGGCGCCGGGGGCCGATGAGGATGAGCAGGGCCGGCCTTTCGTGGGAAGGGCGGGGAAGCTATTGAGGAAGATTATCCGGGCGATGGGATACGAGCCGGAGGATGTGTATATCGCGAACATCTTGAAGTGTCGGCCACCGGGGAATCGGGACCCGCTGCCGGAAGAGGTGGAGCGGTGTTTTCCGTACCTGGCGATGCAGTTGGAGTTGATTAAGCCGAGGGTGATCGTGGCGCTGGGCGCGCATGCGGCACATACGCTGTTAGGGGTGAAGACCCCGATCACGAAGCTGCGGGGGAATTTGGGGCGGTTTCGGGGAATACCGGTAATGCCCACGTTTCATAGTTCTTATCTGCTGCGGAATCCTAATGCTAAGAGGGATGTCTGGGAAGATATGAAGAAGGTCCTGGCAATGGTGGGGCGGAGTCCCAGAAAGCATGACAACTGAAGGCTCGTCGAAAAAGTATGCTCAGGTGGCGCTGGATGTGGCGGTGGGGAAAGAGCTGGATTACGCCGTGCCGGAGAGGCTGCGTGACGGGATAGATGTGGGGAGTCGTGTGTGGGTGCCGCTTGGACCCCGGACGCAACCGGGCTATGTAGTGAGTTTTTCGGATGAGCCCTCGTTCAAGCCGGTGAAAGAGATTGCAGGGAAGGTGGCGGGGGAGTTCGCGATGCCGCGGAAGCTGATGGAGTTAGCTCGTTGGGTTTCGGAATACTATTGCGCGCCGCTCAGTCAGACGTTGCGGTCGGTCGTGCCGTCGAGCGTACGGCATCCGGGAGCTCGCTTCAAAGAAGTGTCGTATGTAAAACGGGCGAAGACGATCAAGGAGACGAGGGAGGCGTGTATTCATCTGCGGCGGAAGTCACCGAAACAGGCTGCGGCGCTGGAGGTTTTGATTAACGCCGGGAAGGAGATTTTGCTCAAAGAGTTGTGCGATGAGAGCGGTTGCTCGGCAGCGACGGTGAGTCAGTTGGTGAAGAATGGGCTGGCGAAGGTGGAAAAGCGGAGGGTGGAACGGCTGACGCTGAGAGGGGAGGTTTACCTTCGTAGCCAGCCGAAGAAGCTGAACGCCGAGCAAGAGGCGATTTTTGAGGTGATCTGTAAGGATATAGACTCCGGCATTCACACAACTCGCTTGATTCAAGGGGTTACGGCGAGCGGGAAGACGGAGGTTTATCTTCAGGCGATTGCGCATGCGCTGAGCCAGGGGAAAAGCAGTATCGTGCTTGTGCCGGAGATTTCGCTGACGCCGCAGATGATCGAGCGATTCAGGTCGCGGTTCGGGGAGGAGGTAGCGGTGCTGCATCATCGCTTGTCGAGTGGGGAGAGGCACGACCAATGGCATAAGATTTGCACCTGCAAGGCGAAAATAACGGTGGGCGCGCGCTCGGCGGTGTTTGCGCCGTCGCCGAATCTGGGTTTGATCGTGGTGGATGAGGAGCACGATTCGAGTTACAAGCAGTCGGAGCTTTCCCCGATGTATCACGCCCGGGATGTGGCGGTTTTTCGGGGACGGAATGAGAATGCGGTGGTGATTCTGGGCAGCGCGACGCCGTCGTTAGAGTCGTTTTACAACGCCGCGAAGGGAGATTATCGTTTGGGGCGGCTATCGAAGCGGGTTGATGATCGGCCGCTTCCTACGATGATTGTGGTGGACATGAGGAGGGAGGCGGAGAAGCAGAAGCGGTTGCCGATTTTTTCCGACATGTTGTTGAGCGCGATTGAGAAGCGGTTGGAGAGGTCGGAGCAGGCGATGCTTTTTCTGAACCGCAGAGGGTACTCGACGGCGCTGAGCTGCCGGGGGTGCGGGGAGGTGCTGGAGTGTGAGCATTGCAGCGTGGCGCTGAAGTATCACAGGAAGGATGAACGCCTTTTGTGTCATATCTGCGGATATTCGATGCCGGTGGTGAGCACTTGTCCTGCGTGCAGGAAGAACACTCTGGCGTTGCGTGGGGTGGGGACGCAGAGGGTTGAGCTGGCATTGAAAAGAGTGTTTCCGCAGGTGCGGATTTTGAGGATGGATTACGATACGACGCGGCAGAAGGACTCGCATTTCAACATCCTGCGGGATTTTAAGGTTGGGAAAGGAGATGTTCTGTTAGGAACCCAGATGATCAGCAAAGGGCTGCACTTCGAGAATGTGACGTTGGTCGGGATCATCTCAGCGGACACGTCGCTGCACGTGAACGATTTTCGGGCTGGGGAGAGGACCTTTCAGCATATCCTGCAGGTGGCCGGGCGGGCTGGGCGAGGGGAAGTTGCAGGGGAGGTTGTGATCCAGACGTTTCACCCGGAGCACGAGGCGGTTCTCGCGGCGAAAGAGCATGATTATGAGATGTTTTACGAAGAGGAGCTGAGGCAGCGGGAGGAGTTGAGCTATCCGCCGGCGGGGCATCTGGTTTGCGTGACGGTCACCGGGAAAGATCAGCGGAAGGTGAAGGAAATTACCAAAGAGATTGCAAGGGAATTGGCGGGGAGAATTGGTGAAAACGGAAAGGTTTTAGGACCGGCGCCGGCGAGGATAGTGAGAGCGAAAAAGATGTATCGGTACCGGGCGGTGGTGAAATGTCGTCGGATTGATCTTGCGACAAAGGCTTACAGAGAGGTGATGAATGCGGCGAAGGTTCCTTACGCGGTGAAGGTCGGGATTGATGTTGATCCCATAGCTGTGGATTAGATCGGCAGAGTTGGTTTTGAATCGCTAATTCGCGATATGTGTATTCCTTGATTTGTTGATTTGGAGAGTGGGGGCCGAAACAGAGGCTGTGAAATATAGGCGATAGGTGGAGGAATGATGATGAAGCGTACAGCAAAGATGGTGTTCCTGGGATTAGGTGTGGTGCTGATTACTGGACTGCTTGCAGGAACCTCTGAGGCGGCGTCCTCGTGGAGGAAGGCGATTCTCCCACAGGAGATACAGGTGACTGCGATAGAAGAAAGCGTGGCTTTGGTGATCATGCAGCATAACGCGCATGCGTACGATCGCACTCGAAAGAGGTGGGTGGGCCAGGACATCCCGACGCTGTTGGTGGGACAGAAGGTGGCGCCGAGGACAGCGGTATTCTGGACGTCGTCGAAGGCGTGGGGTTTCAGCGCGAAGACCGGCGAGTGGGCGGAGACGGATTTTCTGGGGCAGATCGCTGATTCAAATGTGTCGGACGATATTGCCGTGGTGTGGACGGCGACGAGGCTCTACGCGTACAGCGCGCTGACGGGGAACTGGACAGTGTCCAGCCTGACAGGGACAATTGATTCGGTGGACGTGGATAAGCAGATCGCGCTGGTCCAGTCCGGAAGGAAGATGTACGGGTACAGCGCATTTCTGGACTCGTGGACGGAACTCTCACTTTCGATGGAGCCGGAAGGAACAGCGATCGGCGGACGCGTAGCGATGGTGTGGACACCGACGAAAGTCTACGGCTTCAGCGCAAATCACGGGTCGTGGAACTCGGACAATATCTCGGGGACACCGGAGGAAGGTCTGGCGGATGAGGACGTGGCGATTCTGTGGAGCGGCAACAAGGCGCACGGATTCAGCGCCACGACGGGGAATTGGTCTTTTCTATATCCTTCAGGGACGATTGCCGGAGGAAAGGTTGGCAAGGGTGTTGGCCTTCTATGGACAAATGCGTATGCGTATGGGTTCGCTCCCTCTACAGGAGATTGGACGCGGGCCACGCTCGCAGGCGCGTCTCCGACGGGAGAGACAAGCGATTACGTGGCGGTTGTCTGGACGGATAGGAAGGTTTACGGGTACAGTCCAAGTCGCGGCGAATGGGCGTCTGAGCTTCTGGCGGGGAGTTCGCCGGAACTGCTGATGGGCGATGGGATCGGTGTGATTCGGACGAATCTGAGGGCGTTTGGCTATTCGACGACGAAGAACGAATGGGGATTGGTGAATCTGCCGTCGAGGACGATAACCGGCGAGGCGGCCGAGAATGTGGCGGCTCTCTGGACGGACGTTGAGGTATTTGTCTACGACGGGCTTGACGGGGACTGGAAGACAAGGACGCTGGCGGGCGCGTCCCGCACGGGAAGCGTGGGAGATTATTTGGCCATGATACGGACGGAGCAAAGGCTCTACGTTTACGACGTGTCTGTCCATGAATGGGAGGAGGTGGGTCTACCGGGCAGCACAATTGATGGCGCAGCGACAGAGCAGATCTGTCTGGCGTGGAGCACGGAGAGGGGGTACGGATATCGAGCGGGGACGGGGGAATGGAATACGTTGGTGTTTATCGGGACGTACGCCGACGGCGCGGTGGGCGAGCGCGTGGCGATCTTGGTGGGGTCGCAGGGGTATGTGTACGGCTATAGCAAGGCACGGGGAGAGTGGGAGACATATCCCGTGGACTATTTGAGAAGGGGGACGGCGCTTAGCAAAGATTTGGGGATGATCTGGGGGACGACTGAAGTTACGATTTTCGATCCGGTTCAGTTTGACACGGATGGCGATGGAATGGCGGACTGGTGGGAGGACACCCATGGCTTCAATAAGCTGAATCCGCTGGATGCGGATGGGGACGCTGACATTGACGGCAAGAAGAATCGCTCGGAGTTTCTGGCGGGGACGCATCCGAGAGATGCAAGTTCCCTCTTGCAGGTGGAGGAGCTTGCGCTGGATGGGGAGGTGCTGCTTCGCTGGCAGAGCGTTCCCGGAGTGCGATATCGAGTTGAGGCCAGTGATGAACTGAGCGAGTGGCGGACGGTGAGCGGGGAGATTACGGCTCTGGAGGAGACCACGGAGTGGCGGGACGCGACGATCGGCGATGCGGCGACGCGGTTTTATCGGGCCACAGTGATTCCTTGAAGCGAAGTAAGATTATTGCTCAACAACCATGGTCAGAGATAGAAAGGGGCGTAATGGAAGGAACAAGGGTTCGGCGACTTTTCAGGAATGGCTCGATGGGGATGGCGGCGTGGGCGGTTTGTTTTTGTCTGTTTGAGGCAGGGGCGGTGGAGTCGTATGCGCCGGTAGAGGTGTGGCCTTCGGTGCTAATTCATCTGGAGGAGCCTCACGGGGTGGCGGTGCATAGTCTGGGAAACGTGATTGTGGCCGACACGGGGAACAACCGGATTCAGAAGTTCGATGCGACGGGTCGTCTGCTGGCGAAATGGGGTACGAAAGGAACCGGCAACGGGGAGTTTGACATGCCGTCGGATGTGGCGGTTGACTCTTCTGGAAACATCTATGTTGCGGACACGAAGAACAATCGAATTCAGAGGTTTAATTTTTACGGATATTACGAGGCGAAGTGGGGGCAATACGGTACGCGAAACGGGGAATTCCACTGGCCGTATTCGGTGGCGGTTGACTCATCGGGGAACGTATATGTTTCGGATACGCTGAATGACCGGGTTCAGAAGTTCGATTCGTCGGGGAACTTTTTAGGGAAATGGGGGACAGAAGGTTCCGGCGTGGAGGAGTTCGATACACCCGGAGACATTGCGGTGGATGGGTCGGGAAATGTGTATGTTGTGGACAGCGGGAACTGTAGGGTTCAGAAATTCGATTCTACCGGCGGGTATCTGGCGGGATGGGGTTCGGAAGGAATCGAGAACGGACAGTTTGCGTGGCCCTATGGGATAGGGATAGATGGTTCGGGGAAGGTGTTCGTGGCGGACTCGACGGCGAACCGGGTTCAGATATTCAACGCGTCCGGGGTCTATCAGGGCAAGTGGGGGACGGAAGGGAGTGGCGAGGGTGACCTTGGGGACCCGTGGAGTATAGCGGTGAATTCTTCTGGAGACGTTTATGTTGCGGATAGCGACAACTGTCGCATAGAGAAGTTCGGTACATGGGGGAACTATCTGGGGAAATGGGGGAATTGCGGGTCTGCTGCCGAGGAGCTTTACTGGCCTTTTGCGATAGCGGTGGATCGCTCGGGCGGACCGGCGGCGGGAAGGGTGTATGTGGCGGACACATACTACAACAGGATAATGAGGCTGGATTCATCGTTGAGCGGGATGTACACGCCGTGGGGATCAAAGGGGAGCGGCGACAGGGAGTTCAACGAACCGTCGGGGATAGCGGTGGATGGGTTGGGGAACGTGTACGTGGCGGATTCGTACAATTACCGGATTCAGAAGTTTGACTCGTCGGGGAGGCTGTTGACGAAATGGGGTTCGCGTGGGTGGGATCCGGGGGAGTTCAGGCAGCCGGCAGGGGTGGCGGTGGACGTATCGGGGGACGTGTATGTGCTTGATACATTGAACTGCAGGGTTCAGAAGTTCGATTCGATGGGGAACTTTTTGAGCACGTGGGGTTCCGAGGGCTCAGAGGATGGGGACTTCGGAGCCTCCCCGCTGGGCTCGAGCGGCCCGATAGGGATAGCGGTGGATTGTTCGAGGGGAGAGAGGTCGGGGGAGGTGTACGTGACGGATACGTGGAACAGCCGCGTTCAGGTGTTCGATTCGACGGGGAATTTCCTGCGGAAATGGGGTTCTCCGGGGGCCGGTCCCGGGGAGTTCAACACTCCGTACGGTGTGGCAGTGGATGGGCGCGGAAAGGTTTACGTGGCCGACCCGAGAACGAACAGGATACAGAAGTTTGACCCGTCGGGGAGGTATCTGTGCGAATGGGGTTCGGAAGGGATGGGGATTGGGCAGTTTTATTTTCCCTCGGGCGTTGCGGTGAGCACCTCCGGGGAGGTGTACGTGGCGGACACGAAGAACAACAGGATTCAGACGTTCCGGCGGGATTTCGGGATGAAGGGGATTAGCAGGGGCTTCCCGGGCCAGATGGTCATTAGCTGGGATAGTGCAGTCGGGAGAAACTACCGGGTGTTTGTGTCGGGGGATTACGGCATGTGGTTCGTTGGCGCGAGTAATGTGGCGGCTTCGGACACCGGGGTCACTTACTGGAGCGATATTGGCAATCACATATTGGGCCATCCGTCGGGTGCAGGGCGGCGTTTTTACCGGGTTGAATTGCTGCCGTAATCTTGCTTCGGGTAGGTGTCAGGCAGGAGAGGATTGTGTGGGGGAGAATCCCGGGGCTATGAGAAAGGGATGGGGGGAGCGGTTGAGGCGAGCGATGATACGAGCGGGGAGATTACGGCACTGGAGGAGATGACGGAGTGGAGAGACGCGACGATTGGTGACGCGGCGACGCGGTTTTATCGGGCCACAGTGATTCCTTGATGCACAGGCGATTCGCTGTGAGGAGAGGTTCGAGCAAAAAGACACTATGAGAAAGGGGGGGCTATGCGTTGTGCGCTGGCCTGGACCGTGGTGTGGGCGGTCCTTTTTTGTGCTTCCACCGCCGGAGGGCAGGAGGCGTATTCGTTTGTGAAGGCGTGGCCATCCGAGCCGTTTCATCTGTACACGCCGCAGGGGATCGGGGTGGACGAGCGGGGGACTGTGTTCGTCGCAGACACGGGAAACGATAGAATTCTGGTTTTCAGCTCATCCGGATACCTGGTTGATAAATGGGGTTTGGGAGGTCCGGAAGAGAAGAAGTTTGATCGGCCGGGCGGGATTGCGGTGGATTCTTCGGGAAATATCTTCGTTGCGGACACCTGGAACCATCGGATTCAGAAGTTCGATGGGGCGATTCAGTATCCCGGGAATCTCATTACGGCGTGGGGGACGCGGGGGTCCAGCGTCACGGAGTTTATGGCGCCGCAGGGGGTGGCGGTGGATTCTCTCGGGAACGTGTATGTACTGGACTCCAACAATCATCGGGTTCAGAAGTTCGATTCTGATGGCAATTTCCTGGGGAAATGGGGCTCAAAAGGTTCGGATAACGGACAGTTTGGAAGCAGTATACTGGGCAGTGGGCCGTACGCGATAGCGGTTGACTCCTTAGGGAACGTTTACGTCGCGGACACGTGGAATCATCGGGTGCAGAAGTTCGGTTTTTCGGGAAATTTCGTGGGGAAGTGGGGGGCGCGGGGTCCGGAGGATGGCGAATTTGAGGAACCTCGCGGGATCGCTGTGGACTCGTCGGGGAACGTGTATGTGGCGGAGTGGGGAAACCACAGGATTCAAAAGTTCGATTCGGATGGGAATTTCCTCGGCGGATGGGGCTCTCAGGGCATCGGCGACGGATGTTTCAATTCGCCTTCGGGGATAGCGGTGCAGGGTGGCGGCGGCGAAGGGGCAGGGGATGTGTGCGTGGTAGACACCTATAATCACCGGATTCAGAAGTTCGACTCGGAGGGGAGCTTTCTTGCGATTTGGGGCTCTCAGGGCCGCTATTATGAGGAGTTCAACTATCCTGCAAGGCTGGCGGCGGATTCGGAGGGGAACGTGTACGTCACGGATACGTACAACCATCGGGTTCGGAAGTTCGATTCGGAGGGAGAGTTACTGAAGGAATGGGGATCGGAAGGGCTCGGGAACAGGCAGTTCGTTTATCCCAGAGGCGTGGCTGTGGGACCGGGCGGGAATATCTTCGTGGCGGACTCGTACCGGATTCAGAGGTTTGATTCGGATGGGAATTACCTCTCGAAATGGGGCGGAGGATACGGTTCTGAAGATGGGCAATTCAAGGTTCCTCACGGCATAGCTGTGGATTCTCTGGGACACGTGTATGTGGCGGACCGGGGCAACCACAGGATTCAGAAGTTCGATTCGGAGGGGAATTTTCTCGGGAAATGGGGGCGCGAAGGACACGATGATGGGGAGTTTGTTTATCCGGAGGACGTGGCGGTGGATTCATCGGGCAACGTGTATGTTGTGGACACGTCGAACCGGCGGGTTCAGAAGTTCGATTCGGATGGGAATTTACTGAGGAAGTGGGGCCAGAATGGTAGTCACGATGGAGAGTTCCTTTATCCGAGGGGCATAGCGGTGGACACCTTTGGGAACGTTTATGTTGCTGACAGCGGGAATGACCGGATTCAGAAGTTCGATCCAGGTGGCAGGTTTCTGGGGAAGTGGGGCTCCGGAGGTGGGGGTGAAGGAGAGTTTCGAAATCCGTGCGGGGTGGCGGTTGCTCCATCAGGGGACGTCTTCGTGGCAGACACGGATAATCACCGTGTTCAGAAGTTCGAGCGGATTTTTGCCATGAAGGGGATCACCAGGGGCGCCTCCGCTGGGATGAGGGTCGAGTGGTACAGCGCGCCCGGGAGTAGTTACAATGTGTGGGTAGCGCATAACCACCGGTTGTGGGTGCTTGGCGGCAGTAACCTGTCCGGGTCAGAGACCGGCGTCAACTCGTGGACTGATTTAGGCAACCACGCCCTCGGCCATCCTCGGGAAGCAGAGAGGCGGTTCTACCGGGTTCAACTGGTGCCGTGATTCCTGTGGTGCCCTTCAGCGACCAGGTACCGCTGTGTCTTGCGTCCTTCCCACTCCCTAAAGCGAAACCGGAGGCAGGGATTCTCCGCGACGGAGCGGATTAGAGAGTCATCTCGTTGGGAAGAATTGAGATGGAACGTTCCTTCTCAGGTTAGCGCAATCGCCTATGCGTTTACATCATCCGCTCGGCTTTGCCCGGATGGCGAGGAGGGTGCGCGGGGGAATGGTCGCGAAAAGAGTGCTGCCTCTGGTGCGAGAAGTGGCTCCTTCATCCATGGGTTTGAGTGAAATGGGGGAGTAAGTGTGAGCACTTTTTTTGGTGAATGTAACCTGCACGGGGGTGTCGTTGAAGTTTTCGATTACGACGAGGTCGCCGGCGTAAAGGTAGAGCGCGACGCGAGAGGGGGCGGAGAATTCGATGCCGAAGGGGGCGAGCATGAGCTTGCGGAGGGGATCCAGTTCTTCGCGGGTGAGCTTGTAGAGGTCGCGCGGTTCGTCGCCCACCTTGAGAATGTGGAGATTCTTCACCTGCTGAGGCAGCATGGCTTTGAGGTGCTGCAAATGGCTGGTTATGAGAACTGGCCTGCCGGCGGTTATCAGGATCTTATCGAGGGCATCGGGGAACTGCGGGTCGGCGAGGGCGTGCTGGGAGAAGAAGGCGGCTTTGGCGTCGGGATCAATGGTCGGTGAAGGGACGAGAGGGAGACCGAGCATGCCGATGAAGTCGAAGATGTACTGTTCCTGTTTCGGGGGGCTGTTCGGCGGCTTGGGGGCGTGGATGCCGATGATGGATTTTCCTCGGATAAGATGAGCGAGCTTGAAGAGGGCAGGGATTTCCTTTCGGAGGCGAGCGACGTTGGCGGCTCCTCCTCGACTCTGGAGTGAGCCGTAGCAGAAGAGGAGGGCGTTTCTGGCCTGGCCGAGGATGGTCTGGCGGGCTTGCTCGACGTAGGTTGGGGGGCTTGTGCCGTAGGGATCAAACCACCCGCCGCCGGTTTTCTCTCCGCCGATTGTTCCGAGCCACTGCATGATGAAGTAGGCTTCGTATTGGGCTTTTCGTCCCCAGCGTCGGTTATCGGGGTCGCGGGTTTCGGTTCCGACCCAGATGAGATCGAAATCCGCTGTCTGGCGGACGACGTCGTAGCCGCGCTCATGGAAGAGGTCGTACCACTGGGGATATTTGATGATGATCTTCACTCCGGGGTTGACTTTTTTTGCGGGAGCGAGGATTCGCTTTCTTGATACGTCAACCATGAGGTCGGAGCGGTATTGTGCCCAGGAGCGAGAGCCTTTCGCTTTGCTGCATTCGCCGCACTGGCAGTCAGTGAAAAGAAAGTCGTCTACCATGATCTCGTCGAATATGCTGGCGGCGTACTCGAATTCGCTCTGGAGTCGTTCCTGGGTGGGGATGTCGGTGTAGCAGGCGATCCCTCTCCAGCCTCCGCTGGATTGCTTGCCAACGCGTGTCGGGGTAATGCAGCCGGAGGCTTCGATGCCCTCCTTGCGGAAACGGTCTCTGGCGTTTTCGAGTGTCTCGCGTTCGGCGCGGTAACCGTCGCGGAAAGACTCGATGAAGACTTTGGTGACGGCGGTGTCCTTGCACCAGCGAACGGCTTTTTCGAGACCTTCCTCGCTGGAAAGATACTGGCGGACGTTCTGGGCGGTGAAGAGAGTGGAGAAGCGGAAGGTGTCTTTGTTTTTGAGGGCGACATTCCACAGCGGGTATTGGCTTTCCTCGGTTGCACGAGCGGTGGTGCAAGTAACACACGAAAGCCCAAATGCCAACATAAGCGACAGATGTTTCGTTGTCATGGCGAGAAATCCTCCGAGCTTGGATGTTTAAGGTAGCAATACGTATCGTGGACTATGCTACCAGGTAATGTGAGCGGAGGTATGTGAAATTTTCGCAGAATCGCTTTGCCCGGGCGGCCGCCAACGGACCAGCGATATCGGGCGGGGGTGCGGCTGTATTTGCGTGGCTGGGTTGCTGTGGGCCTTGCGCTTCAGGGTGGGTGGAGCAGCGGAAGAGGAATGAAGGCCTGTAGCAGCACGGACGTGTTGCCCCTGAATGTTGACCGGCGGGGCGCCGGGGCCCCCTTTTGGAGTATGCTCCGGCCTCCTCCCATCCCCGGCAAAAGGGCAGATACTCCAAAGGGGGCCACAGGTACATCGCCCATGACATCGCCCTCCGGGACCCGGGACATGGGACTTGGAAAGGACAAGAGAGTTTCTCGGCTGGTCCGCTGATCCTGTTATGCTGTCCGGAGTCTTCTCCTTGGAGTGCGGGAGCAGCGCTCCCGCCTTCTAAGGCTGAAGCAAGGCTTGAGCACTCCAAAGGTTGGGGTTCGCCTCTTGCCACAGGCTTCGTGAGGCCGACGCCAGAGGCTAAGTGGGCCCAAGGCAATCTCTCCGGATGCCAGAAGCGAAGCGCGGCAAGAAACCCATCAATCCTGCCGACAGCAATCGGATACCCCTGAAACCCAGCCGCACCCTGGCACACGGTGTGATTGCGGCCTGCATCCGCCTGTGATATAATACAAAAAATGGGCGTGGCTTTGAGCCACGTGACGCCCTGAGGACCGACGACCAGCCATGTGACCTGGGGTGAAGAGTTTGCCCGGCATAGTTTCCGCGAGGTGAACAACATGAGGCCAATGTCCTTCTCGATTCTCTTTTCCTTGATTGTTTTTCTGCCAGCAGCTCTTGGCGTAGAGGTCAAGATCAAAACGACCACCGAGCTGCGAGACATGCAAGACCCGGAAAGAGTGATTATGCAAGTCCCGGCGGGGGCGACCTTCGATGTAGAACAGATCGAAGGCGAGTGGCTTTTCGGAGTTTACATGCACAGTGCCGGCGTCAGCCGCGGATTCATAGCCAAGGACGCTGTCCTTGATCCGGAAAAACTCGCGAAGTTAGAAGAACAATACCAGGAAAGGGAGAGGATTCGGGAAGAACAGGAGATGCGGGCTAAAGGGTTCGTCAAATACGAAGGGGAATGGGTCACGCCAGAGGAGAAGGCGAGGCGAGAGCAGGAGAAATTCGAGGCGGAACAGAGGGCGAAAGGACTGATCAAGTTCGAGGGCGAATGGATGACCCCCGAAGAGCGCGCCACCGTCATCAAGGAAAGGTATGAGAAAGAAGTTGAAAATCTCATCGGTGACCTCACAAACCCTATAGCGGCCCGCGAGAAAAAAGACCAAGCTGAGAAACGGCTGATTGAGATCGGGGACCCGGCAATTCAGCCGCTGATTGATGAATTGAAGGGCCCTGACCGGGCAATGCGAGGCGTCGCCGCACTGATTCTGGGAAAGATAGGAGGCAAGCAGGTTTTTAAGCCACTCGTTGAGGCCTTGGACGATGAGGACGCGTGTGCGGGAGCGGCGGCGGGCCTTGGCGAGCTCCGCGACAGGGAAGCCGTTGACGAACTCATCGAGGCTCTCCAAGATGAGGACGCTGTCCGAGCCGCCGCAGAAGCTCTTGGGAAGATCGGCGACGTCCGCGCCGTGGACCCTCTCATCAAAGTTATGCAAGATTTCTACGAGGACGATGCCACCCATGCCGCCGCCGCCAAGGCTCTGGGAATGATCGGCGATGTGAGAGCCCTGGACCCTCTTAGGGAAACCATGGAGAACGACAAAAACCCGCTGGTCAGGGAAGCGGCCCGCGAAGCCCATAATAAAATCAAAGGTTCCCTGTCCTCGGAATAGTCAGTCAATTCATATCTTGTTCGTGGCAGTTGGATCATGCCTGAGAACCTGAAATCAACCTCTGCCTGATGCAAGGGGGAATGAAATGAAAAGGGTAATCTCGGCGTTAGTCGTTTGCGGTCTGGCGGTTGTTTTCCTCAGCGTCGGATGCAAACCCAGGGAGAAGGAAGAAGAGGAAAAGCCGCCCAAGCCCACTCCACCTGAAGAAAAGGTCGAATTCACGCCGGAAACTCAGGAAAAGGCCGAAGCCCTTCTCGAGCCAGCCAGCCAGCGAGAGCTGACGGAGCCGGAAAAAGAAGAGTTGATGGCCGCGTTCACTAAGCTGGGCAAGCCCGGTGTTGCCTGTCTGATCAACGAGCTGAAGCAAGAGGAAGTCGCCGCAAGAAAGGTCATCATCGGGCTCCTGGGAAAGCTCGGCCATGCCGCCGCTGTAAACGTATTGACCCAACAGTTGAAACAAAGATCAGAGGACGTCCGAGGGGCAGCCGCCAAAGCCCTGGGCCAAATCGGCGACCTCCGAGCCGTCCCGGCTCTCATCGCCACCCTGAAAGGCGACAAGAAAAAGCGGGTTCGCGCCGAAACCGCAACCAGCCTCGGTCTGCTCCGTGCAAAAGATGCAGTCATTCCCTTAATCCGGGCGCTCGATGCAAGCAAGGAGAGCAAGAGATGGGTTCGGCGGAGCGCTGCGGAAGCCTTAGGTCTCATCGGCGATTCTCAGGCCCAGGAGCCCCTCATGAACGCACTGAACGATAAAGAGAAAGTGGTGCGGGTTGCGGCCATGTTCGGCCTCTACAAGCTCGGGCAGACCAGGGGGCTGAGGCACTTGGAGGAGCGAGCCAAAGATACGGACGCTGAGGAAGAGGTCAGGCAATGGGCGATTCGCGAACTTGGTTTTATCGGCGCCGCCCAGAGCGTGGAGGTTCTCGCAGAAGCTCTGAAAGACCCCTCCATCACCGTCCGCACCACAGTGGCCGAAGCGTTGGGGAAAATCCCGGCAGACGAGGCGCTGGACGCCTTGATCGCGGGATTGCAGGATCAGGAAGTGACCGTCCGAGCCGCAGTTATTGGGGCGTTGACCAAAAGAGGCGTTCCGCCCGTGGGCCAGGGCAGTCAAAAACTCTTTGACGCCCTCGCAGAGTTGATAAAGAATGAGCCAGCCGAGCACATCAGAAAAAAAGGCAAAGCCCTTTACGACCTGATCAAGCCCACCTTGCCCCCGCCGTCTACTACCACAAGCCCCGAGTCGGCAACTCCAACCTCCCCCAGCGGTGAGGCGTCCAACACAGACACAGGCGCCTCCACTGAGGACACACCCGACAACAAGACGAGCTAAGGGCGTACCCGCCCATGACTGCGGCCGGAGCGCATCGGGTACGCGGGATACTGAGCTTTAGCGGAAAGTCGTTTGCCCTCGTACTACCTCTGCCTACAGCCCTCTGCGGGATTCGCGGACTGGTGGCTTCTCTTCTTTCACAGGGCGCACGATCCGAAAGCCCAGGAAATTTGTGGGCACGTGCCACCACTTGCTCTTGGGCATCTGCGGGTCTAAATTGAGCCACCAATCTTTCGACTGCTCCCGGCTGGCGGACCGCACGCCGGATGAAGGGCTACTGAAGTGTCCGCCTCGTATGACGTGGTTCTTGCCCTTCTCCGGCCCCCTCGGGTCTGTGGGCCACTTGTCAGGCGGGAGGGAGCCATAGTAATTCGCTTGGTACAAGTCCAGACACCATTCCGCGACATTCCCGTGCATATCGCAGATGCCCCGGGCGTTAGGCTTCTTTGACCCTGTGGGGTGCGTTTCATGCCGGCTCTTTCCTTTGTACCATGCGTATTCTTCCAGTTTCGAGTCATCGTTTCCGAAACAGAACATCTCTTCGGAACCTGCCCGACACGCATACTCCCATTCCGCCTCCGTCGGCAGACGATACAGCTTGCCGGTTTCTTTCGAGAGCCAGAGACAATAGGTCATTGCGGCATGCCAACCGATGCCGATGACCGGCCGGGACCCTCCGCTGAATCCTCGGTAGGGGTCTCCGTATGGGGGCGTTGGACCACTAATGCCGTCAATATCCTCTTCCGTCTCCGGCGTGCCCTTCGGCAAACCCGGGCACGCCTCCATGAAAGCCTCGTACTCGTCCCACGTAACCTCGACCTTTCCGATCCAGAAGGCACTCACCGTTACCTTATGCTGCGGCCCTTCGTCTTTCTTTCGACCCGCTTCTGACGCGGGACTCCCCATGACAAAAGTGCCGCCCGGCACAGCGACCATTTCGAAAGCGAGCTTCGTGCCGGAAATGCTCTCTGTGTAGTTCTCAAACGGCTTCGGAGTTGCCGCCGCCTTTGTCTCGCTGCCTTCAGACGGTTCGGCATTGTGAACGCTACCGCACCCGCACGAGAAAGATAGACCTGCGCATAGAGCGATAGCCGTGCGCGTCACCCTGTATGCTCTCTCCCGTCCTTCTCGGCACAGCCGCAAATGCCTTTGAATGCCCTTTGACCTTTGCCCTCCGTCTTTCGTGTTTCTCAAGGTTCTGCTCTCGCCCCACTTCGCTTGAAACAGTCGCTGCATTCGTCACATCCTCCTGTGTGGTTTCTACTGTTGCACGTGGGTATCTGAATCCTTTTGGTTTCCTTACTCCCTATGATAATTTACACTGGAATGGCTGTTGCGTGCAACCTTCAGGATGCAGGAATGGCGTTTCCTTCACCCCGTCGCTCAATCTCAAATGCACACACACCTGGGAGAAACAAAATGGATGCAAAAAAACCCAGCCTGATTAGCCTCATTTTGTTGATCGCTGTGATGCCAGGCGAGTCACACGCCGCGCAGAATCTTCTGTCTAACTCCGGCTTCGAGGAAGGGGAGGACTATCCCCAGGACTGGGCTACCATGTGGCTGCGGGACAAGGGAGTCGGGGTTGCCACACCGGATACTGCTAACGCATTAAGGGGCCGGAGGTCGTTCAAAGTGACGCACAGCGGGCGCCGCGATTGGTGCGCCAGTTACGGACAGAACTTCGAGGTTCGCGGACTTGACTTCTTCGAGATCGCCGGCTTCGTGAAATGCGAAAACGTCAATGGGAATGTTGGGCTGAGCGTCGTCACGCGGGACCCGGACAACCGTGTTCTCAACTGGCTCTACGGAGTGGTCTCCACCCAAGGAACGCACGTCTGGAAAAAGCTTCAGCGGCGCTTCGTCGTGCCAGGAGACTGTGCCAGCATCGAATTTCGCATCACGGGCATGGGTCCCGCAACAGCTTGGTTCGACGAGCTCTCTCTGGTCAAGCTCGGCAACTTGAAGGACACGATCAGCAAATCCCACCGTCCAGACAAGGTAACGTTCGGCAACAGTCTTGTCCGGGCGACGTTCGACCTCGAGTCGGGGGCTATGGAGATTCACGACAACAGAGTAAATCATATCTGGCGTCAGATGGCTCCACGTCGTCCGTTAGTCTTCACCTCGGCTGAACAGCTTCCTGACGCGAAGGGCTACCAGCTCCGGGCAATCAATCTCCTCGACGCTTCCTCTCTGGAGATCACCGTCCGGGTTTCTCCTCACGCTCCGGAAATCGAAGTGGCCTTTTCGGGAAGCGGAGAAATGAAAGGATTCCTGCCATTCCCCCTGCCATTCGTCGAGAAAGGAGTCTTCTATTTGGCCATCCCAATGAACGAAGGGATCCTGTTCCCCGTCGAGGACAAATCGGTCCGCTCACTAACCCTCATCGGATACTCGGGACACGGAATCTGCATGTCGTGGTATGGGCTGACCGATTTGAGAAAGGGCATCATGACCATCATCGAGACCCCGGACGACATGCGCATTCGGATTGACCGAGGGGATGCCGGTGTGCTGTGCGTTCAGCCGCAGTGGCAATCCTCTCTGGGCAAATTCGCCTACACGAGGAAGCTGCGCTACTGGCTCTCGACGGAAGGTGGGTACGTTGCCCAGGCGAAGAGATACCGCGAATACGCCAAAAGCATCGGCCGCTTCAAAACCCTCAAAGAAAAACTCGCAGAAAACCCAGATGTGGACCTGCTCATCGGCGCCGTGAATGTCTGGACCTGGCAGCGCGACAAGGTCGGCGTATGCCGCGAGTTGAAATCGCTGGGTGTTGACAGAGTGCTCTGGTCGAGTGGCGGTTCCGCCAGGCAAATCGAGCAGATCAACGCCCTCGGTTACCTGACCAGCCGCTATGACATCTACCAGGACGTGTGGCCGCCGGGCAAGCCTGCAAATGCCAAACACGAAGGGTGGCCGGAAGACCTTGTTTTCCTGCCGGACGGATCGTGGATGCCAGGATGGGAAATCCGACGGACGGACGGCAACTACCCTGGCGGCGTCATCTGTTCCATTCCCGGCCTGGCGAGGGCCATGCGGAAAATCCCCCAGGAACTGCGCAAAATTCACTACAGGGCTCGCTTCATTGACACGACTACGGCCAGCCCCTGGCGCGAATGCTACAATCCACGCCATCCACAGAGCCGAACCATGGACCGCCTCAACAAGATGCGGCTCCTCGAATTCTGCTCCAAAGACATGAATCTCGTGGTCGGGACGGAGACGGGGATTGATCCCTCCGTGCCCTATGTCCATTACTACGAGGGGATGCTTAGCTTGGGACCCTACCGCCTCCCTGACGCCGGACGGAACATGGTTAAATACAAGCCACCCACCCAAGACTTCCTGAAATACCAGGTCGGAGCGTACTATCGCATCCCTCTATGGGAACTCGTTTATCACGACTGCACCGTCTCGACGTGGTACTGGGGCGATTACAACAACAAAGTTCCGGAAGTGTGGGATCAGCGAGACCTTTTCAACATTCTTTATGGCACGCCGCCGATGTGGATGTTCGACCGCGAAATCTGGCAGCGACACAAAGACCGATTCCTGCGATGCTACAGGAACGTATGCCCGATTGCCCGAAAAGTCGGTTATGCGGAGATGCTCTCGCACGAGTTCCTGACGAAGGATCATCTTGTTCAGCGGACGCGGTTCTCTAATGGCACAGAAATTGTAACGAATTTCGGCGAGAAACCATTTTTGTGTCCCGACGGGGTCACTGTCCAGCCTATGGGTTACGCCGCAACTGATCGCTGAACAATGAGTTCCAAAAGCAACCGGCAGGAATCTGTCGCCGAAGACTCACCGCCGCTTCTTCAGCGCCGAAGCTTTCTGATGTTTCTGTGCGCCATCCTCTGCCTCCAATTCTTGGACACTGAAGCCCTTGCTGTCCCAGCTTGCCCTGAGCCCGTCTTGTACCGTCAGCCCGACGGCACAACGTTCCGCGCACGAAAAGTGGGGGATGAATATCGCCACGTGATCGAGACCGACGCCGGATACACGGTCATCAAGGACGCCGGCTCGGGCGTCTGGTTCTACGCCAAAAGAGGCGATAAAGGAAAACTTGAGAAATCGCCTTTCCCCGTCGGGAGAATTTCGCCTCTGGGGGTAGGAATTCGCAAGCACCTGCGACCGGCCAAGCTCGGTCGCCAAAAGAAGATTTCAGCGCAACCGGACCTCAAATCGGCCTCGTCGGTCCCCTATTCCTCGGCGAAAGATGCGTCACAGACAGCTGCTCCCGGAACATCTCAGCCCACCGGAACACCCACCGCTCTCAAAAACCTCGTCATCCTTGCCTGTTTCTCAGACCATACCTCGATTTTCACGCAAAGCGACTTCGATGCCCTCTTCAACGAGATCGGATATTCCACCGACGGCGCCTACGGTAGCGTTCGAGACTATTACCGGGAGGCTTCCCACGGACAGGCTGAGATTGACAGCACCGTTGCCGATTGGGTCGTTCTTCCCTACGAAGAAGCCTACTACGGTGCAAACGACGAGAACGGGAACGACGTGAGGCCGCAGGAGATGGCGGAAGACGCCATTGCGGCTCTCGATGACACTGGGTTCGACTTCTCACCCTACGACGGGGACGGCGACGGCTATGTTGATATGTTGACCTTTATCCATTCCGGGCTGGGAGAGGAATACTCGGCCAATCCGGACGAGTGCATCTGGTCACACAAGGGGACCCTTTGGCCCCATGTGACGGTTGATGGCGTTACCATCTCCCAGTACGCCACGGCCCCGGAGCGGCGATACAGCGGCACATCCATCATTCGGATCGGCGTCATTTGCCACGAGATGGGGCATCTTCTCGAGCTCCCAGACCTTTACGATACCGACTACTCCTCCTCGGGGATCGGCGTCTGGGGAGTCATGGCAGCGGGTTCATGGGGAGGCGACACCTACTCTGCTGAACGCCCGGTCCATTTCTGCGCCTGGTCGAAAATAAAGGTCGGCTGGATAATCCCCACGGAGATTGACGCTTCAGACTCCCCCGTAACTGTCCCCCAGATTGAAAAGACCACTTCTCCCGTCATTTGCAAAATTTCCGCTGAAATGGGCGACGGAGAGCACCTTCTCATCGAGAACCGACAGAAGAGGAGCTACGACGCCAGACTGCCTGCCGGTGGATTGCTCATCTGGCATGTTGATGATAACAAATCGGACAACGATGATGAGGCAGACCACTATATGGTTGCTCTCCTCCAAGCCGATGGTAACAGGGACCTGGAGAACGGCTCCGACAAGGGTGATGCCGGGGACCCCTTTCCCGGAAGCACCACCAACCGTTCTCTGACTCCGGACACCAACCCGAACAGCGATAGCTACTTCAACGGCGATACGCATATTTCAATCAAAAACATCTCTGACCCGGGCGACGAAATGACCTTCAGCCTTTCCACCCTCATAGACATCTATACGGAGGACTTTTCGGGCGGCCTTCCCACAGACTGGACGGTCGTAGATGGCTACAGCGACGGCTACACCTGGACGGATCAGAACCCTGCGGGCAGAACAAACTCAAACTGGTCAGGGACCTTTATGATCGCCGACAGCGCATGGGCGGGCCTGAGATGGATGGACGAGGAACTCATCTCGCCCGTGCTCGACTGTTCCAATTATGTCCATACGCGGATTCAGTTCAGCCACTACTTCAGGGCCCGGCGTGATCAAACAGGGGATGTGGACATTCGGGTCAATGGGGGAGAATGGCAGAACATCGCACGATACGTTACCGCCGATGACGAAGGTCTAAAGGACATTGACATATCCTCGTATGCCGATGGGAAGGCCTCCGTCCAGATTCGCTGGCACTTCTACAATGCCCGCTGGGACAGGTACTGGGGCATAGACAACGTAGCGCTGAGAGGTATGCCGCCCGTCAATGACCTACCGGAAATCTCCATCACCTCCATTTCCCAGAGACCCGATGGCTCCGGGTACCTCGAGGTCACCTTCACAGGGACCGATCCAGAAGATGACCCCGCCACATGGGTCAGCTCCGACTGCCAGTTTGCCCCTTCCCCTTACTCCGAGTGGCAGCCCCTTTCTTTTGACACGGCTGATCCAGCTCATACGGCTCAAGAACCCATCCCATTCACCTCCACAGGAGCGAGCTTTGTTGCGGTCATTGATGCGTCGGCATGGAACGGTGCGTACAAGATCAAGCTCCGTGTGAGCGACGGCACCAACCAGAGCCTCACCGAACTCTCCGACAAGTTCGTGGTAGATAACACCGCCGCTGAGGTCTCAGTCGCCACCCATCTGGTGGGCAGCGCTCCGCAATCAGGCGACACCGCCGTAACAGCCGGGTCATCTTGGTATGACTTAAACCCCGGCACGACATGGTTCTCTTTGAAAGTCAACGACACTACATGGAGCGAGGCGATTGACGGTTCGCCCATGGGCAGCAGCACTCAGTCCATCACTTTCGATTCTCTGACGATTGACGGAGATGATTATGTGACCGCCAGATCACACCATATTGACGAATACGGCAATGAGAGCGAAGAAAGCATTAGCTCCCAGTACTACGTGACGCCCATGGTCCCTTCCGTCCCGCAAGTGGAGACCCCGACCCCCAACAGCCTCGTCGTTGCGATCGTTCCCAATCCGGGCGAGACGGGCGACGCGGACTATGCGGTATCATGCACGACCACGAAGAAATACGTGGACTTTGCCACCGGCACGTTCGTTGATTCCGCCGTGTGGGGCAAGCACTCTCAGTGGAACGGCGATGACGGTGTGACCGTTACCGGCCTTGCCTCGAAGACGACCTATTCCTTCCGGGTCATGGCCGCCAATCCGCTGGATCGTCTGGCGAGGTCGGGCTATAGCGACACCGCTTCCGCAACAACTTCAAACACTTTCCCAAATCCACCTGTAGGTGTGGGCATTTCACCGGAAGCGCCCATCTCCACCGACGAACTGCTTTGCTCCGTGACTCCCGCCAATCCGCCGGACGCCGACGAAGGCGACGCGGTGACGTATCTTTACACCTGGTCCTGTCCGGGGAAAACTGACATCGTCCACGGTCCCACCGCCGAACTCACTGACACGCTTCCCGCTTCTCATACGGAGAAAGGCGATACCTGGACTTGCACTGTTCAAGCCTACGACTCGTTCGACTACAGCGAGCCGGTGATAAGCGCAGAAAGACCGATCCGCAATTCACCGCCGTTCGCTCCTGAGGAAATCGTCCTTTCGCCGGATGCTCCGAAGACAGGCAATGACCTCCTCTGCACAGTTACTCCTGCGAACCCGTCCGATCCCGACTCCGCCGACACTGTGACGTACAGATATACCTGGTCTTGCCCGGGCAAATCCGACGTGGTGCACGGCCCCAAAAGCGAGACGTCGGATGCCCTTTCTTCTGCTCTGACCGAAAAGGGACATGTGTGGACCTGTCGCGTAGAGGCATACGACGGCGAGGACTGGAGTCCCAGCCTTTCGGAGAGCGCGACCATCGCCAACACGCCGCCGAATCAACCGCACGCCGTCGTCATCACGCCCGAAACGCCCCAGACGGCCGACGATCTGCTCTGCACGGTCACGCCTGCTGATCCGCCCGACGCCGACCCGAACGAGACGACTGCTTACATTTACACATGGTCTTGTCCGGGAAAAGATGGTGTAATCAACGGACCGAAGACCGAGACAACGGACACTCTCGGTTCTTCCCTGACGGACAAAGGAGACGTATGGACCTGCTCTGGGCAGGCCTTCGACGGGAGCGACTACAGCGAGCCTCTTGCCGCAAGCCAGACAATCGCCAACACGGCTCCCAACCCCCCATCGCAGCTCACCCTTTCCCCTGAGACCCCCATCAGCACGGATGACCTCACATGCTCGGTCACGCCAGCGGCCACACCCGACCCCGACCCCGGCGATACCATTTCGTACAAGTACACATGGAGTAATGGAGCGGAAACAGTCGTCGCTGGTCCCAAGGATTCCTTGACCGATGTCCTTCCCGCAGCCAGCACTTCCCAAGGAGAAACTTGGACGTGCACCGTGGAGGCGTTCGATGGCGAGGCCTACAGCCCCGGCGTCGAGGTCAGCGCCTCCGTAGGCAATGCGTCGCCGGCCGCGCCAACCATCGTCAGCATCTCTCCATCTGCCCCCTACACCGACGACGCTTTGGTCTGCACCATCCAGCCAGCGAATCCGCCAGACCCCGACGAGGGCGATACAGTTCTCTACCAGTTCACATGGAGCTGCCCGGAACAAGAATCCATCGTCGCCGGCCCGACCGACTCGCTTTCCGACACGCTCCCTTCGTCGAACACCGCGAAAGGAGATGTTTGGACCTGCACCGTCGTCGCCACTGACGGAGAGGCGACCTCGGATGAAGTCTCCAGTTCCGTCGCGATCCTGAACTCCCCGCCGACATTAGAAGTCACCGGTGACACCATCGTCTACGAGTTCTCGCCCCTGGAGTTGACCGTTACAGCCTCCGACGTAGACGGCGACCCGTTGGCGCTTTCCTGCCAGGGCGCACCCGATGAAGCCACCTTCACCGACCACGCCGACGGCTCCGGAACGTTCCAATGGATAGCGAACTCCACGGGCACGTACGACCTCATTCTCATCGCCGACGATGCTGAGGACCAAACGACCGAGCCGGTCTCAATTACCGTTGCCCCCACCGAATTCAGGATCGTTTACATCGGACTCGAGCCTATCCTCAGCGAAGAACGTCGTCTGGCGATTACCTGGTTCGGCATCCCAGGGACGGTCTATTCCGTCTTCCGCTCCGATGACCTCGCAACCTGGGAATGCGTCGCTTGCGAATTAGCCCTTCCTCCCGGCAGCGAGCAAGGCGACTGGCTCTCCTACCGCGAGGAGCTAAACGCCTCCTCCGCCCCCTTCTTCTACCGCGTCTCCATGGAGTAACCGGGGCCCCTCAGTACCCCCACTCACAAATCCGTCAAATCACCGACCCCTGTCCTGCGAACCCCTCCGAAGCCTGTAACGCGGTCGTCTTGACGGCAGTCGTGAGGGCAGCAGCCTCCTTGGCGTTCTTGGCGTCTTGGCGAGACAACAAAAGCTTAGGGGGCTCTCGCAAAGCCGCCAAGCCGCAAAGGACAGGGGCAAGATGCCGGCGGTACACAACAGGTCAGCAAGCTCACGGGCCAGAGCACCGAAGCGCGCACGCATTTCCCGGCTGCGGGGCCACTCCCGTTTGGTGTATAATATGTTTAGCGAAAGGAGCGGAAGAAGATGAGTATTCCTCCCGAAATCCTTGATCTCGTCGAGCGCTTCGAGCGGATGCTTGAGCTGCACAAGAAGCTGGCGGCGGCGAAGACGGCCCACGACAAGACCGTCCTCCAGCGGGAGATCGAGACGACGGACCGGCAGATTGATCAACTGGTCTATGAGCTGTACGGGTTGACGAAGGAGGAGATCAAGATCGTCGAGGAGGCAACGCGCTGACAGGCCAATTTCGCGCGAGGACCCGGGTGTCTCGGGCGCGAAGGGTGGTTCTGGCAGGACAACATGGGAGGGATGCCATATGAATTGGTTGCCGGTTGTCGCGCCGCCATTGCTGATGGTGCTTGGCGGTATGCTCACATGGATCATCAAGTCGAAGATCGAAGAATTGCGCTCAACGGAGGAGAAACTCAGAGGCGAGCGCAGCAAGATCTACGCCCAAATACTTGAACCCTTCATGCGCCTTTTCACGGATGCTAAAGGCAGGGGCCCAGATCAGGCCATCAGAACGTTTGCGTCAAAGGATTTTAAGAGGGCCGCTTTTGAACTGGGTCTATTCGCTTCCGACCAGGTGGTTCGTGCATACAACGATCTCATTACCCACGTTCACAGAGCAGAGGCCGCCGGTACGCAAGACCCGAAAGAAATTATGCGATTATGGGGAAAGCTTCGACTTGAAATTCGCAAAAGCCTTGGCAACAAAAACACGAAGCTCGATGAGTATGACATGCTGAGGGGAATGATCACCGATATAGACAAACTGGAGAGTCAATAGCGCGATATGACCAGCCCAACACGTTTTCTCGATGTCGTAGCGTTCATGGAGGATTTGAGGATTTGGCTCAGCCTGCATTACCCCGGGGGCAGGTGGGTACTGCGGTAGAGGCGCTCCCCCCTTTTCCCGTGAAGCCCAAGAATAGCCGGATGGTCGAACTGGTCGAGCGGATGCTTGATCTGCACAAGAAGTTGCCGGCGGCGAAGACCGCTCACGCCAAGACCGTCCTTCAGCGCCAGATTGACGCCGCCGACCGCCAGATTGACCAACTCGTCTACGAACTCTATGGCCTGACCGAGGAGGAAATCAAAATTGTGGAGGAGGAAAGCCCAAAGTGAACATCATCCGACAGCGGTGGAGGATGCCTTGAGATGGCGGGCATTGGCGACGTCCTGCAAGTAGCCTGGAAGGTCGTGGTCGGTATGGGGATCTTTGCCGGGTCCATGTTCGGGTTCATTAGGTTGTGCGCCTACGTGCGATCGGTGGCAAAAGCGAGGCTCAACCCCTTCGAGAAGGAGCTGCTGGTTGCAGCGGTTGACAACGGGGGGGAGATCGCCAGGTTTGCTAGTGACCAGATGCCGGACTGGATTCGTATAGGCGCCAAAGACTACACTGATGACACGGCCCCGTCAGTTGCCGCCAGATACATCCAGGCCCTCGAAAAGCTCATCGAGCGCGGTTACGTCACGCACGTTGGGGGCTGTCTCTATGAGCTAACCGGAAGGGGCTGGGATCTCGGGCGAAAGTACAAGTGCAAGAGAGCACGCGGTGCCTGAACTCTGCTACCGCATGCCAAACAAAGAGGCGCGGAGGGCCGCGGCGAAGACGGCTCACGAGAAGACCGTCCTTCAGCGGGAGATCGAGACGACGGGCCGGCAGATTGATGAACTGGTCTATGAGCTGTACGGCTTGACGGAAAAGGAAATCAACATCGTGGAGAGGGAGACCTCTCGATGAAGCGCGTCAGACTCTCGCAGCACGCCGCAGGTTATGCTAAAATGCGGGGGTTCACCGAGGCTGAGGTGGAGCAGGCGATCAAAACGTGCTTACGGGGAGCCTGCTGAGCTTGGCCGCCTTCAATGTCGTTTGAATCTCCCATAGGGCGAGGAATGGCACGGCAACATATACCAGACCAAGCAGGTTCGGCCCGTATTTGTTGAACAACCCGACGAGATCCTGGTTGTCACAGTTTACACCTACTACTTCTGAAAGGAAGACCTGAAGTGAAAATCTCGTACGATCCCGAGGTGGATGCACTCAGCATAATCTTTCGCGAAACGACTGTTACCACAAAGCACGTCGCCGAGGGCATAGCCGTGGATTATGATAGCGAAGGACGCCTCGCCGGCATCGAGGTCCTGGACCTCACCAAGCGCTTCGGCGGCCCCGACGCCCTTCGCCAAGTCATTCTCGAAGGAATGGGGCCGACTATTCAGGGATGACGCAGCCAATGGCCCCGCTGACAGTGCCGCCTGGAAAGGACGGCCAAATACCTCCATCACACCATACGGCACGCAACCACCTGCCGGGGGCCAAGACCGCCCACGACAAAACCGTCCTCCAACGTCAGATTGGGACGACGGACCGGCAGATTGATCAACTCGTCTACGAGCTGTACGGATTGACACAGGAGGAGATCAAGATCGTCCAGCAGGCGACGAAGTGAGGGCTCGTGCTGTTATCGTCGTGGCACGGGCGTCTCGCCCGTGAATCCCCATGGGCAGGATGCCCATGCCACGGGGGAGAGAGGAGATCAAGATCGTGGAGGAGGCGACGAGCTGAGCATGAGTCTTCAGCGTGTGTCTCTTTTGTGTGAATTTGCCAAGAGTAACGCCGTCGTCCCGGCGGCAGTATGGCGGGCGTCTCGCCCGCCCCGCCTACACGGGGGCACGATGCGCCCCGGGACAGCCGGCAACATGCCGGCGGTACGTAGCGCAGCAGCCCTCTTGGCGTTCTTGGCGTCTTGGCGAGACAGCAAAAGCGCAGGGGACTCTCGCAAAGCCGCTAAGCCGCAAAGCACGCGCGCAAGATGCCAGCGGTACAAGGCTCGAGGAGCTCCGGCGGTGAAACTGACATACGATCCCAGATACAGTGTGGCGTACATCTGCCTGAAGGAAAAGACGGCCGAGGTGGAAACCATTCACATCAACGATGAACTGAACCTGGACCTGGCGCCAAATGGAACGGTCTACGGCATTGAGCTTCTCAATGCGAACGAGCAACTCGCAGCCGTCCTCGATGGAAAGCTTGTCCTCGTTAACGAAGAACTCGGAAAGGCCACTGAAATAGAGTTCCCAAGATGAACACGGCCCGCCCAGGCGACCTCCCTCCTGGAACCTCGAAGCGGCCCAGCTTGTTTCTACTGGCGGGGAGATAACGAATGAAGTTGGCTGCTCCACCCAAAACAGAAAAAAACGCACGGCCCCGCGCCGCATTTTTCGTTTCCGTCGCTTTCCTTCTATGTTTGGCGACCTTTCTCCTTTGCCCTCGCCTGGCCCTTCCGGTCCCTGCATGCCCTGAGGCGGCGTTGTTGCGTCAGCCGGATGGGACGGCTTTCCGGGCGCGGAGGGTCGGGGACGAAAGGTGGCATTTCACGGAGACGGAAGAGGGCTACACCATCGTTCAGGACAGAGGGAGCGGCTTCTGGTTTTATGCTATCGAGGAGAACGGTCGGCTGCGGAAGTCGAGGCATCCCGTCGGAAAAGTCTCCCCGAAAACCCTTGGACTGAACCTTTGCGTCTTTGCGCCTTCGCCAGATGCCTCCTCCGTCCCGTTTCTCTCGCTAAGCCGCCAAGATGCCAAGCCGGGAGGAGTCGCTGCCAAGCCGAAGACGATCAAAAGCCTGGTCATCCTCGCTCGCTTCGCCGATCACATGTTTTACAATACGCAGGATCAATTCAACAGACTCTTCAACGAACCGGGCTATTCCGCAGACGGAGCGGTGGGGAGTGTTCGGGGTTACTACCTCGACGTCTCCGCCGGGCAGTTGACGATTGACAGCACGGTCTCCGCGTGGGTCAGCCTTCCCCACAACGAATCCGTCTACGGCGCCGACAATGCAGACGGCGAAGATTCCAACCCCGGCCAACTGGTCAGAGACGCCGTCCAAGCTCTCCACGCTTCGGGGTTCGACTTCCGGCCGTTCGACGCGGATCGCGACGGCGAGATTGACATGCTCACCATCATTCATTCCGGTCTTGCGCAGGAGTTCGCTGGCAACCCATCTGACGCTATGTGGTCTCAGGTGGTGAATGTCTTTCCGGCGGAGACTGCTGACGGAGTAAGGGTCTACCGAGCGGCAATCGCTCCGGAGCGGCGTTACTCCACCACTTCGATCACTCGCATCGGCGTCATCTGCCACGAGATGGGACACCTCCTCGGCCTGCCTGACCTCTACGACATTGACGGCTCTTCCTCCGGAATCGGCGCCTGGGGAATCATGGGAGCTGGCTCCTGGGGCGGCGATGGACATTCTCCGGAAAGACCGGTCCATTTCTGCGCCTGGTCGAAAGTGAAACTCGGCTGGGTCGTGCCGACGCAGATTGATGGTTCGGATTCGCCCGTCAGTGTTTCCGCAATCGAGAAAGCCGGCTCGTGGGGTATCTACAAGATTTCCTGCGAAATGCCTGGCGGCGAATACCTCCTCATCGAAAACCGCGGAAAGACCGGTTATGACTTCAACCTCACCGGACAGGGCCTCCTGGTCTGGCACATTGACGACAATCAGTCCCGGAACGACGACGAGTCCCATTACATGGTCGGCCTCCTTCAGGCGGACGCATCGAACGACCTCGAGAATGGGACGAACCGAGGCGACGCGGGCGATCCGTTTCCTGGCTCCTCTAACAAAAGAGTCCTCGATGACACCACTTCCCCCAGCACCGCCAGCTATCACAACGGCTCCACGTACATCGCCATCTCGAACATCTCCGATGCCTCTGCGACCATGACCTTCGACATCTCCACCCTCACTGACATCTATTCCCAAGACTTCTCCGGCGGCTTGTCCGGAAACTGGGAGGTTGTTGACGATCAGAATGATGGATACACGTGGACCGACCAAAATCCGGGCTCTCGTTCCGATCCCAACTGGTCGGGCAAGTTCATGATCGCGGACAGCGACGCGGCAGGATGGCGATCAATGAACGAGCAACTGATCAGCACCGAGTATGATTGCTCTCTTTACGTTCATCTCCGCATCCAGTTCAACCACTACTTTCGCGCATCAAGCGGCCAGACCGGCGACGTGGACCTCCGCGTTGATGGAGGAAAATGGCAGAGAGTCGCCCGGTACAAATTCGACGACGACTCCGGCACCAAGAACGTAGACATCTCCTCTCTCGCCGATGGCCGCGCTTCGGTGCAAATCCGCTGGCACTTCTACAACATCAGTTACGGGTGGTACTGGGGAATTGACGACGTTGCGATACGAGGAGAACCTCCCGCTAACTCTCCTCCCCAGATCGCCATTACCAACATCACCCAACGAACCGATGGCTCCGCTGGCATCGAGATTCGCTTCATCGGAACCGACCAGGAGGGCAATCCCGCCAGTTGGGCGACCGAGCACTGTCAATACGCACCGTCTCCCTACACGACCTGGCAGCCGCTCGTGTTCGACACGGCTGATCCGGCAAACACAGCCATCGAGCCGATGCCTTTTACTGCCACAGGCAAAGGGTTCCTGGCGGTCGTGGACGCTTCCGCCTGGGATGGATTGTACCAGGTCAAGTTGCGGGTGACTGACGGCGTGACAAGCAACCCGGCGGTCATTTCGGAGGAATTCAGCGTGGACAACACCTCTGCGCAAGTGGTCTCGCCAACACATCTCCAGAGCAACCCATCCTCCGGTGACACCTCGATAACTGCCCTGGCAACTTGGAGCGACCCGAATTGGGGCACCACCCGGTTCCAGCTCAAACTCAACGACGGCTCGTGGAGCGTCCCTGTCAAAGGGAATCCCTATGGCGGCTCGTCCGAGGGAGCAAGATTCAGCTCACTCTCCCTCGATGGCGACGACTACCTGACTGTCCAGTCATATCATGTTGACTTCTTCGGAAACCGAAGTGAGGAAAGCGTTAGTCCTCAGTACTATGTCACGCCCTTGACACCATCCTTCCCCACGTTCCGCGATGTAGGGCCGAATAGCCTCGTGATTGTTGTGCATCCGAATTCCGCCGAGCGCGGGAACGTGGACTACGCGGTCTACTGCTCCACCGTTGACCAGTACGTGGACTGGCAAGGCGGCGCGTTTGTAGATGCTCCCGGTTGGGGAGATTACTCGCAGTGGGGCGGCTCGGCCGGCACGACTGTCACGGGACTCGAGCCAAAGACAAGGTACATGTTCCAGGTCATGGCTGCCAATCCAAACAACCACGATTTGCAATCCCCCTTCAGCCTGAGCGGCTCTCGCAGAACTGCCAACAGCCCCCCCAACCGCCCTGCGTCTCTCCTCATTTCTCCTGAAGACCCCTTCACATCTGATGACCTCGTTTGCGCCGTGACGCCTGCTTCTCCCCCGGACGCCGATCCGGGAGACACCGTTTCTTACAGATTCACCTGGTCCTGTCCAGGAAAAGGCGATGTCATCCACGGCCCGAAGCCGGACCTGACAGACGTTTTTCCATCCGACAATACCGGCAAGGGCCAAACCTGGACCTGCACCGTCGAGGGCTACGATCAACAGGACTACGGTGAGCCTCTTGCCTGGCAGGTACTCATCGCCAACACTCCGCCTTCGATCGAGGTCCTTGGCCAACCTGCGGCCTACGCCGGTCAGTCCATTCAACTCCTCATCGTCGGCTCCGATGCCGATGACGACGACACCACCATCACCGTCCCGAACAACCCGCCTGACGCCACCCTCATCCAAAACGGCGACGGCACGGCAACTTTCCTCTGGCCCAATCCGGGTGTCGAATTTAGCCAGGACGTCGCGTTTGCCGCAAGCGACGATGCCGAGGAGACCTCTATGGATCTCTCGCTGACCTTCTCCGAGCAGCCCTTCGAGATTGCCGCGATTGGTAAGTCGGCCGGGCAAGGTGGCAAGCCGACCGTCATCACCTGGTACGGCCTCCCCGGCGTGAGCTATTCCATTCGCCGCTCTGCCGGCCTCGTGTCGTGGGAATCGGTCGCCAGCGGCATTTCGCTCCCGGAAGGCAGCACCGACCCTGATTGGCTTTCTTATCAGGAAGAGATCGGTTCGTCCCCCACCACCCGGCGGTATTATCGCCTGGGGATGTAACCGCCAGCGGAATAGCCAACCACTGATGTCGAAGTCACTTTGACGGTGCTCTGCACGCTCCTCTTGCAACTCATGGTTCCATTCTCTATAACAACAGTAGACCAGTGCGGCGTTTTTCGGTATCCTGTCGGGCAAACACAATTGAAAAATTGCGGAAGCAAATCGCGAATCCTGAGCGGAAAGGAGAGGATGATGGAAGAACTGTCCATAGGGGTTTTCACATCGGTTGGCGCCGGACTGGGGGCTTCGTTGGATTTTGTCAGGCAACTGGGCCTGGACAACGTGCAGCTTCACACCCCGCCGCTGGAGGCACGCTCGCCGGAAAGAACGGAAGAGCTCAAGCAGCAGTGCGAGGATGCGGGCATCGCCATCACGGTCGTCTTCTGCGGATTTGGAGGAGAAAGCTACGAGTCTATTCCGATTGTGAAGGACACGGTGGGCCTTGTGCCGGCTCAGACCAGAGAAGCAAGGCTGAAAGAGACGTTCGAGATATCCGATTGGACCAAGGCGATGGGATGCGATGCACTGGGAATGCACATCGGATTTATCTCTGAGGACAGTACGAGCGACCTTCACAAGGAATTGGTGGAGGCGGCGAGGGAGGTCTGCGACTACTGCGCCGGCAACGGCCAGCGATTCTACCTCGAGACGGGGCAGGAGTCGGCCGACGGGCTGCTGGCGTTCATCGAAGACGTCGCCAGGGACAACCTCGCCGTGAACTTCGATCCCGCGAACATGATCCTCTATGGCACGGGCGAGCCACTTCCCGCCTTGAGGAAGATCGCCAGTTATGTCAGGAGCGTCCACTGCAAGGACGCCAAATGGTCCGATCAGCCGGGCGTGACCTGGGGAGCGGAGACGCCCCTCGGCAAAGGCGAAGTCAACATGCCCGAGTTCATCAGCACGCTCAAAGAAATAGGCTACCGCGGCCCCCTGACCATCGAGCGCGAAGTCCCCGGCGAACAGCAGAAGGTAGATATCGCCAACGCCGTCGAGCTGCTCAGGCGACTGCGGTAGTCCGGTCTCGTTTCGTCGCGAATGAGGGTCCGCCGGAGTGGTCTGCGGAGCCAGCGTCGTCAGCGGGACCAGGCAAAGAAGAAACAGACTTATCGCAGGCATTCAGCACCTCCGGGCTCGCTCCGATTTGTCCTGTTGATCACTTCCCGTCGAAAGCGCGAAGCGCACGCACGCGCTGTTGTCATTTTCTATCACCTAATCCCTTGCGAAAGAACGAGATATCCATTGTCCCTTTAACCCCCAAAACGCCTCGAAATTCCAGTATTTTCCGGTAGTTTCTCGTCGAGACCGCATACTGGAATGCCCTCTTCGCTCCAGCGTCCGCTCCAGCATTCGATTTCCGGGTTGGGCGCTCCTCTATTTTTGGCAGCATTATACAACATAACCTGCCTATTGTCAAGAGCAGAATTGGAACCGCAGACGACGCGGAGAAAATGTGGATACGGTTCGAGTTTCGAGTTGGCGGCAGTGTCTTTCACGCGGCGAAGAAGGGAGCCGCGGAAGGGAGATGGGTGGGAGGCGGCGTCCCTACCCTCCCGGGTCCGTCATTTTAGCCTGCAACGCGCGCAGCAACTTCGCGTTAACGCTGTGCCCTAGTTCCCGGCACTTGTGGACGCAGCTCCAGGCAAAGGGGTAGTCGCCCTTCAGGTAGTAAGCTGCCGCGAGGTTGTTCCATGTCTCGCCGACGTCCGGCGCGATGGCTATAGATTTCTCGTGCGAGGCTATGGCTTCGTCAAACCTGCCCTGCTCGGCGTGGGCCCTCCCGAGCAAGTCCCACGCCTCGGCGAAGCCTGAATTGATCGTAAGCGCTTTGCGGCACGCGGGAATGGCTCGGTCGGGGTCACCCAGCTCAAGGTGCGCCTGTCCAATGTTGTACCACGCCTTACCATGGTCCGGATTGACGGCCACCGCCTCCTTCGCGGCGCGGAGGGCCTGCTCCGGCTTGCGCTGTTCAAGATATGCCAGGCTGAGGTTGAACCAAAGCTTGGCGTCGTTAGGATTGATCGAAACCGCCTTCTCGCATGCAGCCACAGCTTCTTCGATCTTTCGCAGCTTGAAGTATGCGGTACCAAGGTTGTCCCATGCCTCCGCGTAGTGCGGGTCCAGTTGCCGCGCCGTGCTGTATGCCAGGATGGCCTCGTCCATCCTATCCTGCCTTGTGTACGCGTTCCCAAGGTTGTTCCACAAGATCGGTTCGACCGGATTGATCTCCAGGGCCTTCCTGATGGCCACGACCGCTTCGGTAGCCTCCCCTCGGGCGAGATACGCGGCACCCAAATTGCCCCACGCTTGCGGGTCGTTCGGGCAAACGGCAAGGGACTTCCAGCAGACGTCGAGCGCCTCCTTAAGATTCCCCTCCTGAAGCTGGGCGGCGGCGAGGTTGCTGAGGAGGGCAGCAAGGAAATCGCGCTTCGAAAGGCTCGCCATGTAAAAGCGCGCGGCCGCGGGTGTGTCTGGCACGTGGTACCGGGCCACGTAGTACGAGTCCGGCGGGGAGACTCCCTTGAGGGTTGTCTCGATGTTGATTCTGGTCCCACCGCGGACGTACCTAACAAACAAGTGGCGTGGGGCGCTCACACCGAACAGGGGAAGCCCGAGCCTCTCCGCCAGCGCAACATAGAGAGTGGAAAGCCTCGAGCACTCGCCCTCCCCTCGCTCGAGAAGGACGTGAAGGAAGTTATCACCTGCGTTTTGTCCCTCTTCTTTAGGAACGACGTAGCCCAGCTCCTGAAAAACGTACCGGCCGATAACCGCAATGATTTCACGCGGCTGTGCTTCATCACTTATTCGCGAGCGGAGTTCGTCGGCCATTTTGTCCAGCTTTTTGAGGTACCTGCGGACATCGAGGTCCGGATCATATTCCTTGCCTATGAGGAGGGCGCCGAGGCCGACGTCTATTTCCTCGTCGGGGAGGGCGAGCATCTCGTCAATGGTCTGCGCTTTGAGAGGTGCGCTCCCCTTCTTAAGCAAAGAAAAGTATACGACAAGGCCTATGGCGCCTAGCGATATGAGGACAACAAACTTGATCCAAACCTTCTTCATCCCATTACTTCACTCACAGTGCGGTTTCACTTCAGAGCCGTTGTGTCTCTGCTGATTATTGGCTACCCGGTCCACGAAAATCAAGGCGGATCGCAAGATAGTTGTCTGCCGGTCATCACTAAGGGAACAATAAGAGAGAGGGCACAGTGAGGAAAAGATTCGGGTCGTGTGGGGCAGTATTGTGGGCTATAATTGGTTGTTCCCGGCATCACAGTCGAGAAGGCGCATCCCGTGCGCGGAGTCGCAGCGCCTGCGGCAAAGCGGAGAGCTTCAACCGCCCTCCTGCTAAGGCGGCTCAGCGTCTCCAAATGATCGGGGGCAATGTCCGAAGGGAGGAAGGACCATCATGGAACGAACCCGGACTCCGGTACCCATACTGTTATCTTTCTTAGCCCTATTCTGTGGCTGGGTCTTAGCCGTCTCGTCTGCGTCATCGTGGGCGGCGGAGCGATACTTTGGGTTGTACGTTTCGGAAGTTCACGTTCGGAGCGATCGTGCGACGGGACAGGATGTGAAGGATCGAACCGGAATTACGTGGGATTCGCCGAGGGAGTTTGTGAACAACTGGCTGCACGAGTATCTGGGGGTGAATTTTGCCGATGTGGTTCTGTATCAGGCGAAGGGTGGCGGTGAAATCGGCACGGTCATGTTCGAACTGGACGACATTGGCGAGGAAGAGCTTGTTGACGGGACGCTGGAAGGCGTGAGGGGGCACAGCATGGACGCATGGGGCGGCGGAGGCGGCCCGGAAGCGCTCCTGGAAGCCGCCGGAGACCACGGCATAGGAGTTGTCTTCAACATTCAGCCGCTGGAGTTCACTCAGGACCAGACGGTGGGCATCGTCAGCGCTGCTTTCCATCGCTTCAGCGGGTATCCGGCTTTTCTGGGGATGGTCGTTGACACGGAGTTCTGCGATACCATGGAGACCGGAACGGATTGGCGAGACAATGAGCTTATCCGGGCGGACCTCCTTCGCCGGTGCTGCGCCGTGAAGGATCACTATCAGTCCAAAAAGCGGATGTACATCTTCGGGGTCTGGTATCGGACGATGCCGCCGCCATGGGGAAGCGGCGCGCGACCCTGGCATATCTATTTTCCGGACGTGGCTGACCTGTCTGCCGACCTTGTGCCCTGCTTCGACGGCGCCTACGACGATCCCGGTCACGACGCGAACGCGACGGTCGCCGGTGGCGCGGCGAGTCCTAAAACGTTTGGCATGGAGAAGACGGCGCACACGCTGTTTTTCAGGAAGAAGGTTGCAGGTGACTGGATTGAGCTTTCGCCCGAGCAGGGTCTGGACATCGTGCTAACGTCGTGGGAGGCGGGGAATGACTTCATCGAGGTGGAGTACTGGTATCATCGCGTGCCGGGCGGCATGGAACGGTGCTACGGCCCGGAGGTTCGCACCGCCGCCGAGATGTTCCTCGGGAGCGGAACTCCTCCGGCAGTGACCTCCTTGCGCTGGGAAAAGAACGGCTTCCGCATGACGTGGGAACCGTTCGGCATCGGCCTTTACACTGTTGAGTTTTCGCAGAACCTCATGAAATGGTCTCCGGTAAAGGACATGCCGACCGATTCAACCACATGGCGGGATGCGGGTGCTGCCACCAAGCAGAAGACCTTCTACCGAATCCGTCAGGGAAGTCCGTAAGAGGCTGTGGCGGAAAGGTCGTCTACCTTTCGCCCAGGCGGGCAAGGATCAACTGGCGCTCGGCTGGTGTTCGGAGAGTTCTTTTTGGAAGCGTTCGATCATGTGTGTTGTGGCGGGGTCTTCGGGGGCGAGGGAGGCGACTTCTTGTGCCACTCGCAGGGCTTCGGCGAGGTTTCCCTTTCGCTCGAGGAAGAGGGGGACGAAGCGGGCGGCGAAAAGGAAGTCGTTTTCCAGGTCTTCGGTCCAGAGGACGCCCTTTCGCACGGCGCCAATTTTGCCCGCTGTGGGTCGAACGGCTTTTCCCATCTCGTATCCCTTTCGAGCGGCGGCGAGAGCTTTCTCCAGCCGTCCTGATCTCCAGCGGACCTGAGCCAGGGAAGCGTAGAGCCGGAACGCTCGCGGATTGCCCCGGTTTTTCTTGATCCCCTCCTGGATGAACGAGAGTGCCTCATCGGGCTTCTTTGCTTGCATCAAGACCATGGTCCCGATCATGTAGCCTCGCAGGTTGTGTGGATCGGACAGCGTCATGAGGCGATACCAGGGTAGAAGCTCATCCCCGGTGGTCACGTGATGGTCGTGCTTCGGATCGCGAAACGGCTTTGTTTCTCGTTCGAGGTGGCCGAGAAAGCCCCGAAAGTCCTGCGCTGCCGTGCGGATGAGAGTGGGAACACCGCCGGCGTGGGTGCCTGCGTGCTCGCAGTGTTCGTCATGCTGGTGCGGTTCAGTCCCCTCGACGCCCGGGAGCGCTTCCGGAGTCTTGTGCTCGTGATGACACGAAGCATCGCATTCGTGATGGTCGTCGTGTTCCGGCTCTTTCGCGGCACGTTCGCCGGTGGTTGCCATCTTATTCATATCCATGTGGGGCTTGTAGGTGACGCCGCTGTGGAAGTACCGCTCCGTCTTGATGAACATGAGGTCGGCGGCTGTGGCGCGTATCTCGCCAATGATGAGCGCGAAGGCGTTCTGGTTGCGAGCCTCGAGGTCGCCCAACATGCTTTGGCTAATCGTCGCTTTTTCTGCCCGTACCCGCTGGCGGATGGCCGGAGCCGCAACAATGACGACAATTGGCAGGAAGATCACCAGCAACTTCGGTGGGTCACAAAAGATTTTCTTCATCACCACCTTCCTCCCCTCACAACGGCTTGCGGTTGAATCTCCAAACGGTCAGGAAATAGAAGAACGCTGCAAAGACTGCTCCGTACGCGAGAACAGCGAAAATCGCTGGGACTGACATAGGCGATGCCCCTTCAACGTAGCGCTGAGAATGCTCGAAAAGCGAGAAGTCCGGGACGATCGCCAGAACCCGTTCCACGAGCTTTCCACCGAGCCGCCAGGAATTACCCACGAGCTGCCCCATGAAATTCACGATTGTCGGGGCGGCGAAGAAAGTCGCCAGGGCAATCAGAATCGCCACCACACCCGGCATGAAAAGAGAGAGCGCGATGGTGTAAGCCCCCAGCACGCAAAGCGCAATCATCCCAAGCACTCCCATCTGGATGAATGCGAAGAAATGTTGGTCAGGCAGCTTCGGCGCCGGAATCCAGGACAAAAGAAGAAAGAGCATGAGGCATGCGCACGCAACCGTCGTTACAGCCAGGCTCTTGCCGAGAATCACCTCGGCCCGGGAGACCGGCTTTGCGAGGAGGGGCAGAAGCGTACGCTTCTCGATCTCGGTGGGCAGTTGGCGGGCAGCGACCGTGGCCGTGAGGATGCCAGATAGAGCGTAGCTCAGCAGCAAGCCGAGGCTCATCAGAAAGCGCGCCGTCGCGGGATTCTCAACACCGATGAGCCGAACAACAACGATCCCCAGGACGAACATCCCCACAAAGATCAAGACCACGTAGAAATCCTTGCGCCGGAGGAACTCCAGCCAAACCGTCCTGGCAATCAGAAAAACACGATGCAACATCCTGAGTTTAGCCTCCTACAAAGCTCGTCGTCGGAAGAGCAGGTAGCTTCCCGAGAGGTACAATATCGTGTACACCGCTCCGTATGCGGTCAGTGCCCCAAAAGCCCAGGCGGCTACTGGCGGCCAGATGCCGTGCACCACCTTGGCCGAGAGATCGAACAGCGACAACTGCGGGACAATGAAATGAAGTCCGAGCAGAAAGGTCTGCTGCCAGGGAGTGATGTAATCGTAAATGTAGCTCATCAGGGTCATCAGCACCTGCGAGAAGACGTAAAGAAGGATGCAGATGGTTATGGCGGCGTCAATGTTGAGCAAAAGCGATAGCAGAAACGCCAGTCCGCCGAGGACCGCGAAGTTCCAGAACTGAAGATAGACGAACTGAAGGAACAGGCCCGTGTTGACGGGCGACTTGATGGTCAAGCTGCCCACGAGGAAAACCACCATGAACAACGCGTAGCACAAGGTGGCCGCGATCATGACTCCCAGAAATTTTCCCAGGAGGAAGTTGTCTCGCCTGACGGGTTTCGCCATGAGGGGATAGAGCGTGCGGTTCTGAAACTCGCGGGGAAGCTGTCTCGCTGCGAGAAGGATCACCGTCAACGCGGTAGCCACGTTCATGACTTTCAGGGAGATCTCCCGGTAGAATTTCCCCAGTCCTTCCACGTCGAAGACCTTCACCAATCGCAGGCCGGCGATGAGAACGAGTGAAACCAGGACGATGGCGTAGATTTCCTTGCGGCGAATCGCTTCAATCCCGATTGTCCTGGCCACGAGCCAGAGATTCCTCAGGTAGGCCCTCATTCGCCTTGCTCTCCATCGGGTCGAACCAGGTTCACGAAGAAATCCTCAAGCGAGGTCCGGCGAGCTTCGCTGTGATGAATCACCGCCCCGGCATTGATGAAGGAGGTCAGCAGCTTCGAGTAAGTATCGTGACTATTGACCTCGATCCGTTTCCTGTCGCCGTCATCCTGGAGCGTCGCGTCAGGTGGCAGTTGCGACAGGATCTTGGCGGCATTGGCGAGGCTGAACTCGATCTCGTACCGGTCGAGCGGCTTCATCAAGTCGCTGACATCCCCCTCGCAAACGATCTTCCCCTCGCGGATCATGAGCACGCCGTCGCAAAGCGTTTCCACCTCCGACAGCTCGTGAGAGGAGAAGAAGATCGTCGTTCCTTTCCTTTTCAAATCGAGTAGGACTTCACGGAGGTCGTGGCGTCCCAGAGGATCGAGACCGGAGGACAACTCGTCGAAAACGAGGCACTCCGGCTCGGCGATGATCGCTTGGGCAATTCCGAGCCGCTGCTGCATTCCCTTTGAGTAGTTGCGAATGAGCGTCTCGCCCATTCCGCCCAGTCCCACACTGTCGAGGAGCTCGGGAACGCGAGTCTTCAGCTCTTTTTTCGGAATGCGATGCAACCCGCCGTAAAGCCCCAGCAGTTCGCGTCCCTTCATGAATGGGTAGTACAGCGCCACCTCCGGCAGATAGCCGATCCGTTTGCGAGACTCCACACTTCCCGCCGGTCGGCCGAAAACGTTTACGCGGCCCGAAGCGGGAAACAGAAAGCCCATGATGGCCTTGATGGTCGAGGATTTCCCTGCCCCGTTCGGTCCGATGAACCCCACACACTCGCCCCGCTCGACACGAAACGAGATTCCGTCCACGGCGCGCACACTGTTCTTGCCTTTGCCGTAGACGACAACCAAGTCTTCAACCTCAATAATGCTCTCGCCCGCCATGGTCTCGATTTACCTCCTGATGAATCCTCACGTCCCTACCGCAAGGAGAGAAAGTAGATCATGATCGCTATTACGATCAGGAAGAGGATTGCGAAGAAGAACTTGCGTGCCCCAAGAATCGCGATTGCCCAGGGATGGCTTTTGGCGACCCGTCTGGCGATTTCATGCAGGGCCAGCCTCCGCCACGCCTCAAGTCCCTCCTTCAGCTTCCTTACCGCCTGTGCCAGTCCACCCGGATTCATTCTTCCTTCTCCTTCTGTTCTCGCTCAGCGAGGTCGGTTTGCGCACTGACGAAGCCCCACACTTACTTCTCCTTGGGCGGCTGTCTGTTCCCGTCGAGAGAGAAAATTGGATTAAACGGCCAGCTCAACTTTCTGCTAAGCAGCCGTTTCATAGCTTGAAAATGTACAGATATGCACAACCGCTGCACGCACTTGTAGCGCCGGACGGGTTATCTTCCCACACCATGTTGATGATGTTTGAAGACTCCTCTCCGGAATCTGGAGTCCCGCTTCTGCCTTTCAGACCAAGCTCAACCGGCGATTTCCCCGTGAAGACGGACTCGAAGCCGCCACGGGACGAATTATCGGGGTTGAACCGCACCAGTGTCGCCGAAACGGCAGAGGAAAACTTGCGTTAGGATACGCAACAATCGTGCCTGACGGAGCTTGAAGGCCGCGTTCAGTGGTTTTTCGTCAGGGTTCTGTTGCCTCGGCGGACGGGGCTGGCCACCAGAGGGCCATCCACAGGAGGGGGGCGTTGGATTTGTTGGACATGGTGTGCATCTGGTTGGGATGGATGAAGATGACGTCGCCGGCGGTGACTTCTCTCTGCCGGGGACCGACGGTGACGACGCCGTTTCCTTTGAACACGAGGTAGATTTCTTCGGTGGGATGGTGGTGGAGTTCCATTTCCTCGCCGGGGTTGAGGTATCCCCAGGCGCTCTGGAACGGGGGACGCGCACCCTTCGGCATGGGGTCCATGGCGTAGACGGTGCCGTGGTGGGCTCTGATGGCTTTGGAGAGGTCGAAGCGGGAGACTTGAATTTCAGGCCAGGCGGCGTCTTTCTCCTGGGCGATTTTGTAGGCACGTTTGATCTCGGTCATAGCAGGGGTTGCGGCTTCCTTCGGATCGAGGTTGAAGAGGTCAACGACGAAGGGGCCGTCGAAGCCCACTTCCAGAAGGGCGGTCATGACGGCTGGAAGGTCAATGTCGCCGGTGCCCGGAATCAGATGCTTGTGGACTCCGCCTGCCATGTCGTCAATGTGGGTGTGGACGATGAGTTTCGCGGCTTGCCGGATTGATTGCACCAGATCGTCATCGGTCAGAGAAGCATGCCCGATGTCGAGGTTGATTCGGAGGGCAGGGCTTTCGATTTTCCAGATCAGCCGTACCATTTCGCGTGTGGATTCGACTGCGAGGTTCGGTTCCGGCTCGAGGGCGAGCGTGACGCGGGCTTTTTCGGCGATTTTGGCCAGTTCAGTCAGGCGTTTCTCGACCGTGACAAGCTGTGCCCGCCTGTCCTTGCGATCAATCGGCCCGCTGCTGATAACGAAAAGCTCCGTGCCCATGGCGCGGGCGAGGGGGATGAGCCGCTTCAGCTCCTCGAAGAAGCGGTCGTTGCTGACGAAGTTGCCGTGGTGGCTGACGCTGTACACTTCCAATCCAGCGTCGGTGATCATTCGGACGTAGTTGCGGGCAGCCGCCTCATCAAACTTCGTCGCCCTGACCGGCGGAGAGTCAAGACAGAACTCCATCCCGCCGTAACCTCTCTCCTTGAGGTCCGCGAGTGCCTCACTGAACTCCATCCGCGAATATGCCTGAGTTCGATAGCCGATCTTCACCCTTGCCTGCTCCTGCCTCGGTTCCGCAGCCACGCTGCTCATCGCCGCGCACCCCATCATAATCACCATTGATACTAAGGGTCGAATCATTCTCTCTCCTACTCCTTTTCAAGCGTTTCAGCAACACATTAGCCAACTGCTGTTTCACTCTGTCCAGCCGGGCATTTTGACGTCGGCTCGCCATTCTTTCCAGAACCGTGATTTCATGTCGCCGAGCCACCGCTGCTTGATCCGCTCGTCGAGGTCAACGACGCACGAGATGATCGGCTTCTGCTTGCTTGCCTCGGCGAGGACGCCGCCCACAGGATTGATGATAAAGGTGGGCATGTCGTATCCGGAGGTGACGAGGTAGACCTGATTTTCGATGGCTCTCGCTTTGGCGAGGGTCACGTTTCCTCCCCAGATGGGCATGAGAATGACCTCGGCGCCCTGGGCTGCAAGCGCTCTCGCCGGATCAACGTACTGCAAATCGTAACAGATCATCATCCCCACCTTGCCGAAATCGGTGTCGAAAACAGGATAGCTATCGCCCGGCGTCAGGCCGCCCTCCACTTCCTCTCTGGGCAGGTACACCTTTCGGTACTTTCCGACGAGCTCGCCATTTCGGTTTATCAGAACAGCGGTGTTGTAGACGCATTTGCCGTCTCGCTCGAGCAAGCCTGCCACGACATAGAAGCGATGCTTCTTCGCCACTTCGCCGAGGGCTTTTGTGGAGGGGCCGGGGATCGGTTCGGCGGCGTCCACGTAACTCAATCTCGTGCCGACTTTGTTCATGGCTTCGGGCAAACAGACGATGTCTGGATAGTTTTTCGCGGCTAACTTGAGCATGTTGCAGAACTGGCGGATGCTTTCTTCCGACGATCTGCTTCCTCGAGGGCGATGAAAAACCGCTGTGAGGTTGATCCGTCTTCCTTTCGGTTTCGGCGCCTTCGCCAATTGTATGTCATCCCACCAGACCGTGCCCTCCTGCGACCAGGCCAGATTCAGCTCGATTTTGACCGAGTGAGCGTCTTTCGGGGCCAGGAAGGTCTCCTCGATTCGGTTCCACTCGCCCTGTTGTGTGATCTTCGTCAGATACTCCGGCTCATCTGTGCGATTCCCTTTTTCGTCGAGCCAGTCGAGTCGGGCAATGACGTGCTGCCTCTCGTATCGGACGCCTTTCTGCCTGTAATGGGCGATCAGGCGATACCACTTTCCTGGCTCGATTCCGCTGACGGTCTTCTCCCATCTACCGTACGCGGCAGGATTCCGGTCTCCGGATATGGCCAGCGAGCTTTTGCCTTTGAGAAAGACCTTTTGATCCACCCAGAACTTCGGCGAGATTTCCTCTCGCTGAGACCAAGTTTTCCAGCCTTTTTTGTCGGGCTGCCAGTTATCGTCTTGAAGGAGGGTGGCGACGGCGCTCTCACTGGCGGTGGAGGTGCCGGGCTGAACGGAGAATGCAGCTCCGCATATGGCGATCAGGAACGATAAAAGGGTTAATGTTCTCAATTTATTCGGCCTCCATTTTCGAGATGAAAGGATTTCGGACGGGAGCTTCCGCGGAAGTGCGTTGCTCCGGGGACGTTGACAGATAATAGCCTGCTTTCCACAAGTGATCAAGCAGAGACGCGGGGGAAAGCGGTGCATGAGCGACTGCATGCGGTGTGGGGCCGCCTGTTTGGCGGCACGGCGGCTATGGGCGTCGGCCCGGCCGTGTAAGGCGAGAGCGCTGAAACGCGTCGGCAGCACCCATACGCCAGTGAAAAGCGGCCCCCCCACGTGGGCGAAAAGAGGAACGGCTAATGAGAAAAAATGTCCGGAATGAGGCGTCTGTGTCGTCTTATAATTGTGAGAAGTGAAATGGTGTGAGCATGGGACGTTCCAGCGAGTCATTGACAAATAAGGAGCTGTTGAACGGCTTCGTCCGCGGAGATGAGGAGTCGTTCAATGTCCTTGTGCAGCGGCAGAAGCTGAGGTTGTTCAATCTCGCATACCGCGTTCTGTACGACAGGCAGAGTGCGGAGGATGTGGTGCAGAAGGTCCTAATCCGGTTGGCGGAACGAAAGGATGACCTGAGGAAGGTTCGGTCGGTGCAAGCGTGGCTGTATGCGGCTACGCTGAACTTGTCGCTGGATATGCAGAAAAGGATGAGAAGACGGAAGGAAAGGGAGAAGGTGGCGGGGAATTCGTCGAGACCGGAGAGTCCTCGTGAGGTTGCGATGAGGTCGGAGCTCCGGAAGGAACTGGACCTTGCGCTGGCGGGGCTGAGGAATTCGCTGAGGATTCCGCTGATATTGCGGTACTTGCAGGGGCTGTCCTACGAGGAGACGGGGGAGGTGATGGGGCTTTCCTCGGAGGCGGTTCGGAAGCGAGTGAAACGGGGCTTGCGAGCGCTGAGGACGCTGCTCAAGGCGCGGAAGCTTGTGCTGCCGCTCGCGGGAATTAAAGAGGTGCTCCGTGCTACGCCTTCGAAGGCCGCCTCGGCGGACTTCCTGGGTTCGGCATCTTCGATCATCAAAGCCGCCTCAACGGCAGGGATTTCAGCTAAGGCCGCTGTAACAACCGCTTCGCTCATAAAAGGGGGATTGATCATGACCGCCAAAAGCAAGATTGCCGTAGGCATTGGCGCCGCAGTACTTGTGGCTCTGGTGGTGATCCTCAGCCAACGGCCAGATCGGCCTTCGCAGGCCCGCCGAGAGGAAGGTCTGGCTTCCGGCGGCAAGCCAGGCCTTGTACGAATCGCAAAGAAAGAAGCCTCTGCTCAAGAACCCGACGAAGCGGAGCCAGTTGAGCTCCCAAGCCGGTTCGGGGTTCTTGTCTGGCCGGGAATGTCGAGTCGCGCTCTCTCCTACTCCCGGACTATGCTATCCTGGATGAAGGGGTGGGGATATGAATGCAATCATGTTGTGATTCAGGAGGATGAAGCGAAAAAAGAACCTGCCGTGACGGTCTGCGCCGACCTAAAGGCCAAAGTACTCAGCCCTTCCGACGCCGCCGCGAAGATTGGCGCCATAGTAACTCCGGACGGGAGGCTGCCGGCCACGGAGGCTGCGCCCCTCCGAAGATACCTGCTGTCCGGAGGGTGGCTCATTATGCCCTCGCCTGAGAAGGGAAGCCTTTCGCCCCATGTCGAAGAGTTGCTTCAATTGCAGCCAGGGGGCACGGCGACCTTAATGGCGCCGAAGTCGGTATTCTCCTCTGACTATGTGGGACCCCAGGGCGCGAGGCTACTGGTTTCGCATCCTTCTGTTTCCGGCACTGCCGTTGGCCAGTGGCTGGAATGGGCAGGGCCGTCAGGCACAGTTCTCTACTCGAAGGCGGATGAAGCCTTACCCCTTCTTTGTTTCCGCCGCCCCGAACTGCCTGCCGTTCGCCTTGTTCCGTTTGCACGCGGCGGGGTAGTCCACTGGAACTTCGCCCTGCAGCCAGGCCCGTTGATCCAAGAAACGGACCTCAAGGCTTTCCTGCGAAAGACTATCGCGTGGTTGTCGGATCGGCCAAATTGGGTGGTGCCGCTCGAGAAAGAGGCCTTGGTTTCGGGGATCGTTCGTGTAAAAGAGGGGGCGGTGGTCCCGGGGGCGAAAGCGACTGCAGCAGTCTTTTCCGACTGGGGCGAGCCTGTGCGATACTTCGAGGCGACATCGTCGGGGGAAGGAAAATTCTCCTTTCCTGCGCTCGATTCTGCCATGTATTGGGTGAAAGCTGAAGCGGAAGGTTATTATCAAATTGACAGCTACCTTCTTTGCCGAGCGAGGCAGGAGGAAACTTCGCAGATCGAAGTTCTCATGGAGCCGGAAGGTTCCATTTTCGGTCATGCCTACTATGGTCCTGGAGAAGATCACCCCGCGGTGGGAATCACCGTGACCTTAGCACCGAACTGTCGAATGTCGTCGGCTCTAACGAATGAAACCATCACCGACCAAAACGCCCGGTTCTGCTTTGATAATCTGCCGTCGGCTCAGACCTTCTATCTAATCGCCAAAAGAGAGGGCTGGTTGGGGATGCGAGAGGCGCCACTTCCCCTTGACGGAGGAAGTTTGGAGGTTGACCTCCACCTGGACACGCCTGTCGGGGTTGAAGGAACTACGATAAATGCTGCAACGGGAGAACCGCTCGGCGGTGTTGGAGTCCTTGCGCGGCCGAGCCCCGGCGAAGGCTCTCGCTTCCTGTTTGCTGATGCTCTGGCACAAACGACTACCTCGGGCGAGGACGGTAACTTTAGGTTGAATTTGCTTGCAGGCAGCTGGCGACTCACTGGCGAAGCTCCGGGATTTACTGCAATACCACGTTCCGGTGTTTTTCTGTCGGAGAATGGAGCGGTCCGGCCCTGTGAGATTGTCGTCAAGCTGTTCCCCCATGCGGCTCTTTATGGCACGGTCTTTAACTCTTCGGGGGAGCCAGCACCCCAGGCAAAAGTGACCGCAGAGCCAGCTTTTGAACACTGGACCGACGAACAAGCGCGATATAGAACCGATCCGGTCGCGCCATCTCTCATGCCGGGCGAGGACAATGTCGGCTTCAAAGTCTGCGCAGAGTGGCAGGATGAAAGTGGTTCTGCGGTGGCACGCTTTCGGTTGGAGAAGGAGGGAGATCCCGGGCCCTCGGACGCATGGACCAAGTCGTTCGCCGACCTGCTGCAAGGCGAAGCCCCTCTTGATATACATCTTAAGTCTCCGGAGCCAGAGCTTGGTCGCGCGATGATAACCGGCATTGTTCTGGGCGAGAATGCCGAACCCGTGCCCTTCGTTACGGTTGAACTGGCTGATACGCGGGCCTCGTGGGTCGCTTTGTCGGCTGGTGTCGTGAAAAGTGTCGTATCGGACTCGGAGGGAAAATTCGCGTTTTCGCAGGTGAGGGAAGGATTGTGGCTGATTCGAGCGCGAAAGAAGGTAACGGACACAGATGGAAAGGTCCGGTTGTACTGGGGTGAAAAGTGGCAACAGGTGGACGAGGATGTCCCTGTTCCGCCATTGGAACTCAGGCTCGGCAAAGCATATATCCACGGCCGGATCTTGAATGCAGATGGCACCCCGGTAAGGGATCGGTGCGTCACCTTCTTTTTCAAGTTCCACACTGGAGGCGAGACCTGGCAGCACCCTTACCTGGGAGAAAGGGGAGAATTCAGCCTCTTCCCCTTCCAATACACCGTGTTGACCCGCCCTCCCTCAACGGAAGCCTACATGCAGCGGGTAAGAAAGAAGTGGAAGTGGCTTCTGGAAGGGGCGGGCATGAAAGCTTCTGTACCCTGGGAAAAGGAGGATCTGCCTCTGGCGGGATACGTCAACCTGCACATAACCATTGACCGGGGTAGTGGCGTCAAAGCCCGCAGGACTGACCTCGGCGACGCGCGATGGGGCGAGGAGTCGCTGATCGTCTCCCTCCCCCCCTACGGCAGGGTCCGAGGACAAGTGATTGATGCCGATAGCGGAAGGCCGATCGCCAAAGCGAGTATCGGAGCTTCTCAACAGGATTCTTACCTGGCAAGCTGCATGGCGGACGAGCAGGGTATGTTCTCGTTTCCCAATCTGCCTGCCGGACGATGCGTCGTGGGCATACAAAAGGACGGTTACTGGATTCGCCGGAAGGAGATAGGGGTCGTTGAGGAGCAGGAGGTTTACGTCCAGTTAGAGATCTGGACGTACTTCATAATTCGTGGTCGGCTTTTGGTGAAGGACACAGCGGAACCACTTGTGGCGGAGATTCACCTTGCCTACATGGATGGGAGATGCGTCAGCGGGCGGGACGGGAGGTTTGCCCTTCCTGTGTCCTGGGAACCGGGGTATCCTCGGTGTTTTACGCTCGCTGTTTACCTCGAAGGGACCGGGCTGAAGTCGGTACGGAACGAGGTCAGATACAATCCCTGGGTGCGGGAGATTGATGTCGGGGACATCTATGTGGAAAGCGAGGAAAAGGATTCTCAAGATGGCGAGGAGACTTTCGGCGAGGAGGCTTCACCCTGAAGTATGGAAGTGTGAGGGGAAACAAACACTAAGATGAAGAAGAGGCCGGAGAGTCCTTCCCGGCGGACGGAGAGCGGTCAGGGCCGATGGGCACAGGAAGAGCTAACTGGGGAAGAAAAGAAAATCGAGGGCTTCGATGGTGGAGTCCACGCCGAGCTCGTGGCCCCCGTAGAAGTCGCCGGGCTGGATGTAACCGTAGTCCAAGACTCCTGTGATGAAGCCGTCACCGAAGATGGAGATGACGTCCTCCATGTCAGGGGGGAGCTCGGGGAAGGTTGGCTCGGTGGGAGGTGGAGTGCGTTCCACGAATTCTGGCTCGCCGCTTTGGGGCAGATTGTGGCTGAGGAATGCGATGAGGCTCATTGCGAGGGCGAGGGTGGCTATTGAGGCTGCCGCAGCCTTTCGGAAGCGGAGCAGCTTCCACTCGCCGAGCCGCAGGAGGAAGGATCGCCAGGCACTGAGAGATGCGGGGTGCTCCTGTCGGATTCGGCCATGGAGTTGTGCTGAGAATTCCTTCCACCGCCACCCGTCCACAGGGGGCACGGGGATGCTTTCGGCGGAACGGGCGATTGACAGAGCCTGGGCGTATCTCTCCGCGCAGCGAGAGCATTCGGAGAGATGCGCCTGGATGGATTCCACGTCCGCTTTATCACCGCAGACGAGAGATTTGATGGCTCGTTTGATATGTCTGCACTTCATGATTTCCTTGCTCCTTTTGCCGCCATTCCGGGGCCAAGATTTTCCGCATCTTGCGGACCGCCTGGAAGAGGCTGGCTTTGACTGCCCCCTCGGAGCATCGCATGATTTGGGCGATCTCTTTTATCTGCAAGCCCTGGTAGAACCTGAGCACAAAGGCTTTCTGCTGTCTCTTGGGGAGGAGCATTGCCGCTTGGTAGATGCTGCGGCTCAGCTCCCTCAGGTCGGCGGCTCGCCTGGGGCCGATTCCCCGTGAGGCGACGGGTAAAGCTCCCTGGGACGAGTTGCCGCCCTCACTCTCCAGCGGAACAGCTCTTTCTCTGGACTGCTTCCTCTTCAAATCAATGGCAAGGTTGATGATGACCCGGTAAAGCCAGGTGAAGATGGAGGATTTTGGTCGCCACTTTCCCAGCGCCCGGTACATCCTCAGAAAAGCCTCCTGGCAGATGTCGAGAGCATCCTCTCGATTCTCCACCCACTTGTAAGCGAGGCTGTACGCCCTGTGCCTGTAAAGCTCCACGAGTTGATCGAAGGCGGCGCTCTCTCCAGCCTGATACGCCTTTATCAACTCGGTTTCCCGGGCCCGGTCTGCCATCACTTAATATCCTTTTTCGGTTTGTTAAACGATGCTTCAATCGAAAAAGTTTACTGGCCCTGCTTGGAGAGAGCTTCGCGGAGGAGACTCCAAGTTTCATCCATGGACTGGGGGATGACTTTCGAGCCGGCAGTGGTGGTCATGAAGTTCGTGTCGCCCTGCCATCGGGGAACGATGTGGAAGTGGAGGTGCTCTCGAATGCCTGCGCCGGCGGCCGAACCGATGTTCAATCCGACATTGAAGCCGTCGGGGTTCATACGGTCAGCGAGGGCTTTTTTGCAGTCTCGCAGAAGTTTCATGATGTCGAGGAGCTCGTCATCCGCAAGAGAGTCGAGGTCGGCGGTGTGTCGGTAGGGGGCCAACAAGATGTGGCCGTTGTTGTAGGGGAAGCGGTTGAGCATGGCGAAGCAGGTGCGGTACCTGCACAGGATGTGCTTTTCTCTGTCGGAGTCAGTCGAACTGTCAATGCAGAAAATGCACCTGGAAGGCTTGTCGCAGGTCACGATATACTTCATCCTCCATGGCGCCCAGAGGATTTCGAGAGGGTGGTTGACTTCTCCAGAGCTCATGTCCGCCCGACCAGAGAATTCTATGGTTTGCAAGATGCGCAGGAGGTGGCGGTGCAGCCAGAGCAGGAACTGGAGCTTGTCACTGTCTGGCCCGATGCATCTTTCGACCGAAATCCAAACACGGAAAGTCGCTTCTTGATTCTGCGGCTGTTGCAGCTCGGACACGTCAGCGTGGAGGTATCCTCTGAATGCCCCACGAGCTCCTCAAACGCATTCCCACACTTCAGGCAATCAAACTCGAATATCGGCACGCCTTTTCCTCACCGTAATGTTCTGCTCTCATGAGTGAAAACGTGGATTTTGCTTCTGTGGTTTCCTACTGCATTTGATGAATTTTGTCCAGCAACTGTCGTAAATGCTTTCTCTCGACGCCATAGGTGCCGTCGGGAAGGATTTCAAGAGCCTGCTGGACCTCTCTTTCGGCCTGGGCGTATCGTCCGGTGCGGTAGTAAAAGAATCCGAGGTGCTCGTGATAAGAGGCGTTGTTTGGGTCCATTCCGAGGGCTTTTTGGAACTGTTCGACCGCCCGGCCCATATACTTTCTCTCGACTGAGGGCGAGTATTGGGTGGGAGAGCCCTTCTTGTGCTCGAGGTTGATGATTACGATTCCCGCATAGGCTCTGGCCAGCATGAGGTGATAAGTGGAATCGAGGTTATTTCGTTTCATTGCTTGTTTGGTGGCGGCCGCCGCTTTTTCGTAGTCTTTCTTGGCCTCTCTGCCTCCAAGCAGGAGGAAGTGAAATTTGTTCTTTTGGCCCTTGGCCAGTGCATCGTCCGCCCTCCACAGATACATATTGGCGATGCCGGCCCAGGGCTTCGGGTTGGAGGGGAAGAGAGAAGCGGACTTGCGGTAGAGGCGCTCGGCCTGGTCAATATCTTTCTCGTCCGGGTTCTGTTCGGGAAACTCCCGGGAGGGGTCCTTCTCGGCTGCTCGGTGCATCACGAGTGCGGAGGCATAAGCGCGGAAATTCAGATAAAGAATGCCCATGGTGGCAATCACGACGACGGCGACCAACCCGTATTGAGTGGCGGTTGAGAAGAGCCCGGGCTTTCGCCCTGATAAGACTACCGATTCATCATAATCGCGAAGCCTGTAAAGGCGAAGGCACACCCCCACGCCCACGATGACAGCCATGATCATGGCATTGGAAGGGATGCGCATGTTGAAGTCAACCAGGGAATGGACCAGGATGGCGATGACAGCGCCCAAAAGGCCGTAAGCTAAGGTCTTATCAAGGCTGCGCTTGAGCTTTCTGCTTGCAGCCCACGTTTTGGTGCCAAAGGCAACGATGCCTGAAATGACGATGGCCAGGCCGATAATGCCGTAATCGGAGAGGGTGTGGAGGTAGTCGTTGTGGGTGTATCGGATAGCTAACAGGACGGACGGTCGGCGATACTCCCGGTAGGCCAGCTCAAAGGTCCCCGGTCCGGTTCCGACGAGCAAATGGTCCCTCACCAAGGACATGGTGTCAATCCAGACGTGTGCTCTCTTGAGATAGCTGGAGTCTTCCTTTCCAAAGCTCATCATGAACCGCTTCTGCACATAGGCGGATCGGGTTAGGACGACCGCTACGCCCACCAAGATCACCACGAGCGGGATCACGCGAGCGGCTACGGGCACTTTCCTTGTTCTGGCGGCCATGGCGAAAACAAATGCCGCTGAAACAGCAAACCCGGCCCAGCCACCGCGGGAGATGGAAAGCAACAGCCCCATGGTCATCACCAGCCCAGCGAAGGCGACCAACACCTTTCTTCCCAGAGGGATTTTCGAGAAGAGGACATAAGCGAGGGCAAACGGAATGGCCATTTCCATGAGACCCGCGAAATGATTGGGGCAGACAAACGTCCCCCCGACCCTTCCCCAGTACTGCTCAGGACGCAACAAGTTGATGGCGTAGTCCAGTTTCATCCCGGAGGAGGGAAGAATGTAACCGGAACATTGGATGAGCCCGAGGGTGGCTATCAAAAAGCCGGAGAAGATCAAGGCCCCGACGATGATGTTCATCTGGACCCTGGTTCTGATGTTGTTGACGACGACATAGTAGAGGGCCACGTATGCCAGGACATTGGCCAATTCTCCTCCGGCGACGTACCTTGCTCTTGAGAAGACGAACCACAGGAAGGCGTACGCCACGAAAAGGCCGATGGGGATATCGAGCGGGGTCTTGACAAACCTTATCTCCTTCGCCGCGATGATCTTCATCAGCCAGAGCATGACAGCCAGTGCGATGGCCAGGCGAGCGAAGTAGTTTGAATAGAAAAGGACCGGCGAAAGGTAAGTCTTTTCAAGAAGAGCCCTGGTCTGGTTGACTCCTCCGAAGGCGAAGGGAGTGAGCAACAGAACTAAGACCACAAGGATCAGGACGGCAGAATCACATACTGCGGAAAACTTTGTCATTTGCTTGTCCTGGAAGGTGGACAACAAACAAGACCGACGCCAAACCAAATGGAGAATGGGCCTTGAGGGAACCCAAACGGCTCTTCCCCCCAAACAAATATGGCGACAGAGATTTGGCCAGAAGGAAAAGGTTTACGTGTACGTTGAGGGGAGATTACCGAGTTTGGGTTGCGCCCCCTGCCGAGCGGCCGCTATTTGAACCAGCCCTTCTCCGGCACGATGATGATGTCGTTCGGTTTGATAATGAAGTCCTCAGCTTTTCCCTTCACGATGTCACCGGAATCTATTTCATGCCGGACTTGCTCGCCTTTCTCGTTGTTGCGAAGAACGATGACTTTGCTTACTTTCGCATAATCAGTGAACCAGCCTGCCGCCATGATGGCTTGCAATATGGTGGTTTTCATCAGGAAGTTCTTCACTCCGGGAATGCGCACTTCCCCGCCGATACTGAACGTTTTCGTGGCAACCTCGACGTTGATGGTCAGGTTTTTGAAGTACTTAGGATCGTAGAGTTTCTCAAGTCGGTCTTCGAGTTCTCTCTTGGTCAAGCCAGCGGCCTTGACCCGTCCAATGTGGATGAGCTTGATGGTGCCGTCCCCGTCTACTCTGTAGCCTCGTGACGTGTTGAGTTCGCCCCGCGGTTTGCCGTCATCAACGGTCAGCAGGTCGTCAACCTGGATAACGTAATCACCGGGGGTGCCGCCACCGACGGCGGAAGCTGCACTTCCGGTGGCAGCGGGTGTCGCGGGAGCGGCTGCGGTCTCAGCGGCCTGTGCGCGATAGGCCATAGCGATGGCAAGTGCCATTGACAAAACTGAGAGCAAAACACAACGGAGAAGCTTATGTTCCGACATCTTCATCCCCTCGACTCCTTTCCTCCGCGACCACATGGAGCGGTGCGGATTCAACTTTGCTGGGTGCTATCCTTTGGTATCTCCACCAGAGGCGGCTTCAGCGCCTCCGACCTTTTCAGTCGCCTGGTGTTCCTTCTCCTTGTCCTCAGTTTCTTCCTTATCCTCATACCTTCCATAGTAGTAGCGATAAGCGCGGCCGTACCCGTAGTAGTAATAGTCCTCCTCCGTAACTTTCATGTTGTTGATGATGACGCCGAGGACTACGCCGCCTACGTTTTCGAGCATCTTTCTTGCTCGATTGGCAAATCGCTTCGGATACCTACGATAGTCAATTACCAGCAGCACCCGATTGACGACATTGGCGAGAACCGATGCGTCGCTGACACCGATTACTGGCGGGGAGTCGTACAGAACGACATCATAGTCCTGACTCAGCTTCTCAGCGATGTTCCTCATCTTATGGGAGCTGAGGAGGCCGATGACGTTGGAGGGGAGCTTGCCGCTGGGGAGCACGGACAGGCCGGGCACCTCAGTTTCGATAATCACCTCTCGTGGGTCAACATCCTTCTGGATAACATCGGAGAGGCCCCGCTGATTGGGGTACTTGAGGAGCTTATGGATTTTGGGTCGTCTGAGGTCGGAGTCCACTAAGAGAACTTTTGCATCCATTTGGGCTGCGGCGATTCCCAGGTTGACGACGGTAGTGGTCTTGCCCTCGCCCACGCCGCCGCTGGTGATCATGATGTTCTTGAATCTGTCTTCTCGCCGTTCAAACTGGACACTCGCCCACAAGGTCCGGTAGTTCTCCGCTGCGTGGGACTTGGGATTCTCGTGGATGAGCAGCCCCTCTCTCTGCTGGGGGATGACGGCCATGGTAGACATGCCAAGATAGCGCTCCAAGTCATCAACATTCTTGATGCTGGTGTCCACATAGTCCACGAAGTATGCCAGGCCGGTGCCCAGGGTTAGCCCCACGAAGATGCTGATAACGATGTTGAACAGCTTTTTGGGCTTGACCGGCGAATTTATATGAGGAAGTCTGGCCCATTGGACGATCTCAATATCCTGCCTGGGAAGGGCGTTACTGATCGCTTCTGTGGTTCTTGTCTGTTCCATTTGCAGGAGAATGGCCGTGTACAGATCCACTCGTTTGTTGGCTGTCTCGTACTCAACCAACCCTTTGTGGCTTTCGGAGATCTCCTCGTCCAGCTTCGCAATGATCTCGTCCAGTTCCTTCCCTTGTTCTTGAAGGGAACTAAGCTCCGCCCTTTTCGATTCCAGGACGCCGTTGACCAGGCCGTGCAACCTCTGCTTCAACCTGGCGATGTTCTTCTTCTGAGCTTTGATCACCGGATGCTCGATGCCGTATTCCTCCAGGAGGGCATCCAGGGCCGCTTCCTGCTCTCCGAGCTTGACGGACATCTGATAAACCCCAACGTTGTCCTGGGTGGCGTTGACCCTTTCCTCGATGGTCTTAGCGCTCATGAGAGCCACATAGGCTTTTAGCTTGGCGATCTGGGCCTTGGCCATGCCTCTTTCTTGCATGTACTGCTCGCGGCGCTGGTACTGGATGGGTTGATCCTGCTTGTCCAGCTGGAATTTTTTCTTCATCTCTGCCAGGTTCGCCTCGCTCTTGTCGAGGTCCTCCCCAACCTCATTCTGTCGCCGAGTCAGCTTTTTGAGGGTGAACTGTAGGTTGTTCGAATGAGTGTCTTCTCTCCACTGGATATAGGCTTCAGCAACCATATCCGCGATCATTTTGGCTTCTTTCGTGGCCTTTTTGGGATCTCTATTATTGCTTTCGTAGCGAATGGTGATGAGGCGAGTCCCCTTTTCCGGGCGAATCTTGAGGTTTCGCTTCAGCATGGAGATAGCGGTCTGTACGGGGTAGGGAGTTGGCAGGTCAGCTTCCTCAGCCCACCTTTTGTTCAAGGGTTTCCAGTCCGGATACCTTTTTGGACGTTCCCGTTTGAGCGGGCTGCCGCAGATGGGGCAAGCATCCCCCTGGGCCAGGGCCTCGTCATCTGCCAGATTAATCTGAGAATGGCGGGGGCAGGACCATTGGTATTCCTTGCTGTGAATCTCGCCCAGGACCACTCTCTCCAGGACGGGGTCGCTGCTCAGCGACTCGCGGTGTGTCTCGTACTCGTAGGGATCGAAGACCAAAGAAGTGCGAGTCTCGGTCTGGAACACGTCCACCGGTCTCTGCCTTTGCTCCACTTTGATCCTGCTATAGGCGGAGTAGGTGGGGGTGATTACATAACTGAGGACCGCGACGCAGAATACGATAATGACGAGGGTGGCGATGATGATTTCCTTGCGCTTCTTGATGACACGCCAGTAGTCAAGGAAATGGAGTTTTTCCTCACCCCTCTCGCTTTCGGTCTTCGCCACATTAGCCATAGCAACTCCCTCGCTGATTGGGTCTGTCCTGACACGATTGTATTGAGGACAAGAAAGGGAACCACCGAGACGTTCAATGGTCCCCTTTCTTTTTCAACCTGCAAACGTCTGATATTCAGGTGTATGTCCTGTTAGAAGATGCCGCCGACTCCGAGGAAGTATCTGTTTCGCTCGTAATTGGAACCAGCGAAGTCAGACTCAACCTCGGTGCGGCGGTAACCAGCCTCGAGGTAAATGTCCCTGTGGACGTGCTGTCTGAGGACTATACCGAGCAACCAGACATCTTGGTCACGATCACCGATGGCGCGGGCAGCGACGACGTCCGCGCTGTCAAAGCTTCCCATCTCGTAGCTGGTGTTGATGTGCAAGGAGGTCCAGGTTGCCAGCCAGGCGTTTAAGCCGCCATAGATGGTGTGCGCTTCCTGGACGGCATAGGACGCCTGCTCGGTCTCATCGAGGGCAAAGCGGTAACCAATTCTACCGTTGCCTTTCTTTCCCAACCCTGAAGCCAGGCTCACGTCCACGAAAGGAGAATCGCTATCAATGTTGATATCGTCATAATCTCTGTTCTCCCAGCCAACCACAACGGAACCGACGCACCTCTTGGTCAGGTTCTGATCCACACCCACAAAGCCGATCCAAGACTGAGAGTCCTTCAGCAGGGCGTCCGCATCATAATCGGTGTCGGTGAGCCTTGCGCCCACATTGACTTTGGACTGTGGGGTGGCCAGGTACTGGGCTTTGACCGCGCCGGAGTGGGCCATCCTGTCGAAGAAGTAGCTTGCACCACGACGAAGGGCGCCTGTGGGACCAATGACGGTCTCGGGCTCGTCAAAGTCAACCCACAGGTTGGTGTAGCTCACGTTCCACAACAGGCGGCGACCGGTCTGTACGTTCAAGCCAACGGTGGCCCTGTTGTGATCGTAGTCGCCGCTTCGCTGGTAAGGAATGGTTCTTATTCCCAGGGCTGTGACGACATCCTCGGCGATTTCCGGCTCTTCGCTCGAGCGGAAAAGGTCGCGCAAAATAACTTCAACCGTCGGGCTGAAATGATGGCGGAAATCAACCGAGACGTCATGAGCCATCTCGTCGTCATCATCTGCTCGATCATCGTACCAGATGTAACTAAACTGATAGCTCAATCCCAGATACGAGGTGGCGGACAGCAGGTGGATGTCAATCTTGGGCTCAATGTAAATTTTCCAGGTTGACTCTTCGGAAATGCCGAGTTGTGCCTTTTCAGCCTTGGTTGTGGTGTAGATGTTGTCATCGTACTCCCACCTGACCTTAATGGAGGGCACAAACGTTTTGCCCTTCACCGCGTCGGGGAGTAGTTCGTCATACGCTCCACCCAGGACGGCCGGCCTAATAGAAGCGGCGTGACCGGAACCGAGCAGGAGCACTCCTGCAATGAGGAGAACCAAGAACGAAGCCTTTTTCATAACCCCCTCCAAGTTGGAAGTTTCTTTTTTGCCAATGCAGTATTGAACATCGAAAGACTACCTTCCTTCCACCGGACTGAGAAAGGTCTCGTAAAGGACTGTGATGGGTGAGTAAAGCACAAGCTCCGTGATGGCCCCTTGGAAACTGATGTTGCGGATCACGTCCATAACCGTAGCCAGTGAGATCTGGCGTTCGTCGAGGACCGCCACGTAGTACTCGGCGTCCTCTGGCTTTTCCACCTGTTCGGCCAGCCCCAGAGCTAGGACCGTAACTACCGCAAGGTCCGCCTTGGTGACCTCCGCGTCGGGAATCCACCCCCTCAAAGGAGCGATCCCTTTGCTCTGGAGGTACGTCGAGAAGTCGGCGGGAGTAGCAGTAGCAGGTAAGTCGGGCTGGAGACCGAGAGCTCTGACGACGGCCTGCGCAAGCTCCAGATGGGTCATTCCCATCGCTTCCGCCTCTTCTGCGGCGTGGAGCTCCACGGACAGCCCGAGCAAGCCGACCAGAGCAACTGTAGATAGTGCAAGTCTCAGGCTCATATGTTCCCTCCTTCCGAAACTGTTTATGGGTAACTTTTTGCAGATAAAAACCGATTATTACAAAAGAAAACTACACAACCCCACTGATGCTGTCAAGCGTTTTTTTTCTATTTTTTTATGCCCATTCGGCCGCTTGGGAACCCCTCGGCTTGCCTTGCCGCTCTGCCTCCGCTGGGTCTGTTTCGGGCTTGCTTCGTAGCTTGCTCTGTCGGTTCAGAGATAGAGCGTAGGAGGTGAGAAACAAATCGGGAGAGCGATCTGCTGGTTTCTCCCACTGAACCGTTCACCGGGGAACGAAGGAGGGCACAAGACCAACGGTAGTTCAATCCACGAGCTATGCGGTCCCAGGCCGTGTAGGCCAGTCGCTTCAAGTTACTGCCGGTGAACCGATTATGCCCCATAAACCAGTAGAAGACCAGGTCTTTTCGCTCGGCTTTCTTTCCCTCTGAGGTGAGCCAAACGTCCCGTATGACGAGGCGTGTGACTACCAGGCTGTCGCTGGCCCCAGAGGACCGGGAAACAGCCCATTTGTCTCGGGAGACGATCTGCCAACCCTGGCCCTGGAGGCATCTTTCGGGGCGGTGGATGCTCCTTTTGTCCGACCCGCTGGTGATTATGGTGGTGCTGATGTCGGAGGCGGCCTTGAAGGGGTCGGTGCTGCGATACCATCTTCTCAGGAACTTGGTTTGGGGGGGAAGAACTTTCCGGGTGATGAAATCAACGGGCACTTCCTTTGTTCTGGTAAGGGGAATGTGGTGGACGGGACAGGTGTCGTCTTCCACCTGATCGTCTAAGTAGGCCAGTCGCACGTCAGGACTCGAGGGCGTCTTTCGTTGCCAGGCGGCCTCCTTGCGCTCCTTGAGGCATTGGGGGCAGATGAGGACTTCCACCGCCTCCCATTCGCCGACCCGTTCCGGGAGGAATTCCACAGGCGGTTCCTCGGAGACGGTTCGCACCCGAGTCAATAAAAACCTGGGAGCAAGGGAAGACGCAAGAATCACGACGACGATTAGAAGTTTTTTACTTTGAACCATTCCGCCTGAAAAACCCTTTTATCGAGGGACATGAAAATCAGTATGGCCAATATATAAAGGAAAACGGCAGCGTGGTCATGAAAGACGCTGACCGCGAAGTCCCTGGTGATGAGTTGAGCGAAGATGCCAACGCAGGCCAGACGAGCGATGTTGGTGAGGATTGCTATGGGTATCGCGCACCCCGCGAGGAGGAGCTTCTTGATGAGAGTGGGCTGGGTCACGTAGGCGAAGGTTGCGCCGAGGGCGGTCAGGGCGATGAGGGACTTCAGTCCACTACAGGGAGCGTCCACGGCGAAGTCCATTGAACCGACAGCGAACCAGTTGCCTGTTTGCACGACATCCAGACCGACCATCCGCATGAGAGCAACGGAAACACGTGTGGCCATGAGCCGCAAAGGCACCCCCAACGTCTCGTCTATGAATTCTACTGGTACCATGAACAACAGCATGGCGTAGGGGAAGGCCAGGCGCCTGGCAGTCCTCCACCCGTAAGAGTACCAGGTGACGGCGAAGATGAGCGAGATGTAGGCCATGATGGATGCCCGCGGCAGGTCTCCGCGAAGGGCAACAAAATGCACCGCCAGGCTGAGGAGGACCAACGCTAACCCCATCCAGGCAATCGCCCGCCCGGGTTCGCCGGAGCTTGCTGTTCGCAGAACAGCGGCGCTGTAAAGAAGCACAAAGCTCATCGCTGCGAAAAGGACAGAGTAGGCTGCGGAGGCCAGGAGGCGGCTTCCGGGGAGCAAGCGTGGATGCTCCTTTCCGATGTAGACGAGGAGGGCCAGGACACCCGCGGCCAGCAAAATCGAGCGGGCAGTGCGCCGGGATACCTGGGGCAAAGCGCCGTTTTTCTTCACCGTGTGCCACAGGACGATGGAGGCGAGAATGGGCACTGCCGGACCCGGGGAATATTCCTCAACGACGAACCATTGGTTCAGCATCCACGCAAAGGGCCCATAGAAGCTGACCACGATGATCGCGGAAGCGGCCGCAAGAAGCACTATGGAGCGATCCGATGCCAGTCGCTGTACGGTTTTCAGTTTTAGGACCTTTGAGAAGCCGTTCATTCTGCACAAGCCTCGGTGAGCCACCAGGCCGCATACAAAGTCACGGGCGTCGGGGTTGGCTCACGCGTACAGTTCTTTCCCTGCTTGAGAGCGGCCGATAAATCACGCCCTGTGCGGGTCTCTTCCTTTCAGCTCGCCTCCATATAATACCCAGAAAATCGTGTAATTCCAACCGGCAACCTGTTTTTTAGCAAGTTTTAGCGTTGCCTTTTCAAGGACAGGCGCCTATTCTTCTTGACCGATTGTTCGCGCGAGGATGCCGTCAGAGCGTCGGCATAGAGGAGCGAAGACACAATCCACAGCTTGGTCACGCAAGCGGAGCGATGGCCGGAGAGGATGCTCCGAGCGGAGAACAAGCATTCGGACGGAACGATAATCCGGAAAGCGAAACAATGGCCACGGAGTCTACGAGTCAAGCCCGATCAGACGCTGAAAGACGGTGGATGCTGTTTTTTGAGCCGATCAAATTCGGTGTGATCGTCGGATTGTTTTTGTGGGTGGCGAGGGCGCCCTTCGGCTTTTTTCACCCGGAGGATGAAGGTTGGGTCTTTTTCTGGCGATTGCCTTCTGTGTGGCAGCTATGGGTCTTTGTTGGGGCTTCCGTTGCGGGCATCTCGGTGCTGCTCCTCGCTTTTGTCACTCTGCGTGCCAAAGCGGATAGGAGCGTGACGCATGAAGCAGCCCGCTCGTTTCGCTATGTGCTCTCACCGATTTATTTCCTCCTGATAGGTTTGATCGAGTTGCTGCCGGGAGCGCTCGGGATACTGCCCGTTTTGCCACTGCTCAATAAGCTGATCTTGCCGCTGGCAGTTTTTTCATCGGTTCTGTTTCTCTTCGTAATAGAGACAGGCCTTTTGTCACCAGCATTTTTCAAGAAGCTCGATCGTTCAGTCTCGTTGCACAAATGGCGATGCACGCTGATTCTTTTTCTGGTGAGCTGGGCGGCCTACGGCGTTTTTGCGAAACGATGCAACACGGTGTATGGGTACACGTCGGGGGACGAGGCACATTATCTGACTCAGGCGCAGAGCCTCGCAGAAGATCTGGACCGTGATCTTGTGAACCAATTGCCCGACTATGAGCGCTCGCGGGAGTATCACCTCACCAAACATCTCTCCCCGAAATCGCCGCCCGGCAAAGCTTACTCCTACCACTCCATCGGCCTGCCGGTTCTTCTTGCTGTGGGCTGGGCGGTGGGCAAAATGAAAGGCGCGATAGCCGTCCTTGTCACTATCTCGTCCCTTTTCGCCGTAGCCGTCTTCTGGATCGGGTTCAAGCTTCGGGGTCGGGCACTGTTCGCGTTGATCTGCTGGGCGATTTTCGGTTTCACGACACCGATAATCTTTTATGCATGCCGCGCTTATCCGGAGTTGCCGTCTGCATTGGTGGTCTTATTCGTGGTGTGGACAATGATGAAGCCGGAGCAGTTGACCCGGTGGGCATGGTTTGGAATGGCGTGCCTGTTGGGCTTTCTTCCCTGGCTTCATATCCCCAGGCTGGCTCTTCCCACGCTCTTCCTATCTATATGGGGGATTGTGTGGATTTTTTTTCGGGGAAAAAGGAAGCATCTGGCATTTTTCTTCCCGCCGCTTTTTGTGAGCGTCGTCCTGCTCATTGTTCTCAACCAGCACTGGTACGGCTATACGTGGCATCAGCCACCCGGCGCCACAGGGTTCGAGAGGCTCGACCCGCAAGCGTGGACGGGTGGGTATTATCATCAACCGGGTGAGCTTTTCTCCTGTTTTCCGGGTCTTATTGGGACGTTCATGGATCGGTACAACGGACTTCTCGTCTGTTCGCCGGCCTATTTCATCCCGCTGGTTGGCGTTTTGCTCGGCCTCTTTTCGAGAAAGCTGAAGTTCTGGCGGGCGTTATGGTTCTGGATGTTCCTGGTGATTTATGTTCCCGCGCTAAGCCGGCGGGGTTGGTATGGGGGAGCGTGTTTCCCATCACGGTTCCTGATCTCAGCTTTGCCGCTGCTGCTGTTCCCCTTCGCGTCGGTCCTGTCCGTGCGTCGGGATAAGCTGCTCAGAGCTATGTTTGCCATATTGGCTGCTTTTTCCATTTGGATAGCCCTGCGGATGTTCCTGAATCCTGCCCCATTTTATCGGGGGGCAGAAACCGCCCACTGGTATTCGCCTGCCGTCAAAATGTTGGGATTTTTCTATCCCTACGCTGCAATGTCCCACTCCATCTACCACATTGAGGATCCGTATGGGATTCTGCTGTTCCTCTTATGGGCCGGCGGCAGCATCGCCCTCATTCAGGGGGTGAGAAAGAAAGAGATGCCGTGGCATCGGTGTTTCAATCTTGCCATTGTGGCAATCCTCGCGCTTCCGCTTCTAACCACTGCCATCCGGCGCGCTATCAACCTTCAGCCGTATCAGTTCGCTGCGACCGAGCCGCTGGGGCATTACTCCGCTCTGATAGGCGTCAACTGCTTTTCCTCCGCTCCGCTGCGTGTGGCCAGATGGGGCGAAATTTCTCCGCACGTTTTGACAGAACATCTCACGCTTGAGCTCTTAGCCGCAGAACAGAAATCGAGCACGGGAGACGTTTGGACCGACCGGTCAACCCAGCACAAAGTCGTCGCCTTCGATCCCAGCAAAGACAAACCCGATTATCTATCCTACACCCACCCCCTCAAACTTCATAGGGGGGACTATGTGATTCATTTCTGGCTGGCGGTTGATGGGTGGAACGCGGAGAACTCGATCATCATTGACGTTCAAGATATGCAAACGGGAAGAGCTATCGCTTCCCACCGCGTAGGCCCCTCTGACCTCTCGAATGGGAAGGAATTCGCGCAGGTACCCCTTCCCTTTTCCGTTAGCCGCTATTCCAAACTGAGCTTCCGGGTCTACGTTGACGCGAAGAACACCGTGCGAGTCCTCAAATACTCCCTCCAGCCCGGCTCCCTCCCCGAACTCCTCGCCGCCGTCGAAGGCTCTGCGGCAGAGTAACGGCGCGGAGGGGGGTGGCCAAGGCCCGGACACCGGCCGCCACGGAGGATGACTCAACCTATGGCAGTAGCTCAACCCGCCAGAAGCGAGGGCTTCGGTACCACCGATCGGTCGAGGGTGAGTCTTTTGACCCGCAGAGACGCGGTTCAAGCCAGGTCTCGTGGGAGAATGTGGTGTATCCATCGCCACCGCCTGGAGAGGGAGCACCGTGGGGGCATGGCGAACGCCGGGGGCGTCTCTCACGGAAGGGTCTCGATGAGTTTGTCTATTTCTTCCGGGGTGTTGTAGAAGTGGGGTGAAACGCGGACGCGGCCGTATCGGACGGAGGTGATGATGTTTCGCTGAAGGAGGCGGCGCCAAAGGTCTTCAGCAGGGCAGTCAGGACTGGAGAAAAGGACGATGCCCGATTTCTCGCCTTCTTTTCGTGAGGAATAGACCTCGTATCCCTTTTTCTCGATTCCCTCGCAGAGCTGATCAGTGAGCCGCACGATTTGGCTTTCGATGTCCGGGATTCCGATTTTTAGGAGAAGTTCTACGGACGCACCCATGCCGCAGATGCCTACCATGTTCAGGGCGCCGCATTCGAACTTTCCCGCGTCTTTCTTCGGGGCGTAGCGGTAATCCAGGTATTCCTCAGGGTCCTCGACGGTGAACCAGCCGACTTCGGTAGGCTCGACTTTGTCCAGGACGCTTTCGTCCACGAAAAGGATGCCAGCTCCTTCAGGCCCAAGAAGCCACTTGTGGGAGTCGGCGGAAAGGGCGGATATGCAGCATTCCTTCACGTCAAGTTCCAAAGCCCCAACGCTCTGAATCCCGTCCACGAAGAAGAAGATTCCCCGTTCGCGGCAAAACTCGCCGATCCGCCCGAGGTCGTGGCGAAAGCCGGTGCTGAACTCGACGGAGCTGAGGGCGATGACTCTGGTATGGTCGTCCGTTGCCTCGGCCATGTCTTCAAAGGAGACCCGGCCGTTCTTGTTGGGCACGAGCTTGAGGGCGACGCCATTAGTCGAAAGCCTCATCCAGGGGTAGATGTTGGCTGGGTACTCGATGTCGGTGGTGACGACGTTATCGCCCGGCGAGAGGTTCAGGCCGTTGGCGATCATGCTGACGCCTTCGGACGTATTCTTGATGAAAGCAATCTCTTTGGGCGAGCAATGCAGCATATCGGCGGCGAGTCGGCGAGCCTTCCGCACTTCCGCATGCCATTCTGCGCGATTGGCCATGCCATTGGCGCAGAGGTCATTGAGGAAGGCGGTCATTACCTCTCTTGCTGGTTTGGTGATGGGCGAGGTAGCCGCATGGTTGAGGAAAATCCATTTCTCCGAGGTCCCCATGAGATTTCTGTACTGCCAGAGGTCCCATTGCTCAACCATTGCGCCTATTCCGCCAGTTGGGCTTTGCCGCCTCCTTCGATCATGTCGAAATGCTGGGAGAGGAGAGCGAACAACTGGTTCTTGAGTATGAAGTAAAGCACCCCGGAGAAAATGAGGGAGAAGGCCAAGAAAGGTGCGGCATAACCCCACCCTCGCCCCAGGACTCCCAGGACCAAGCCAAATACCGCCGTCGCATCGCTGATGGCGAAAAGGATGCCGGACATAGAAGCGAACTGCGTCTCGAAGGGTTTCCGTGGCGGCCCCTCTTCGCCCTCTTCAACTTCGGCTTGTTCTTCCTCGCCTCCTCCGTAGAGGAAGCGGAAGGGCGGTCTGCCGATGTTTTTCTCCACCAGGACCTTGTTGAGGACAGCGGCCGTCAGCGGACAAATGAGGGCAATGACACCCACAAAGACGGTAAGGACGACAGCGGCGGTCGGATTGATGCGCGGTCCGGCGCCGACTGGCGAAGCGGCAAAGAACATGGCGATGATGTAGAGGGCCACCGGCAGAATCCCTAACAGCAGAGCCAGCAGCGCCAGGGTCTTGCGGCAGACGGCGTACGCGGGGAGAGTCAATATCCTTTCATAATGTCTGGTCCCTATCATGGCTACAACCCCCCTGTTCGGTTTAGCTACCGTAGATTTGTTCGAATTGGTCCACCACCGCTTCCCATTGGTACTCCTTTTCTACTCTTCTGATCCCTTTTTGTTCCTGGGCGGCGACGATCTCCGGGTGGCGGATCAGATGTTCCAGAACCTTTTTCAGGCTGTCGGTATCTTTGCTGGTGAAAGTGAAACCGCAGTCACCGAGCGCCTCTTTGTTGGCCTCGATGTCGCTGGCCACAACACAGCGCCCGTAGCTGAGGGCCTGCAATAGTGCATGGGGCAGGCCCTCCGTCTCGGAAGGGAGAACGTACAGATAGGCGTTCGAGAAGAGCTCGGCCATCTCTTCCTCTGAGACAAACCCGGTGAAAACGACTCCGCCGCTGGCAGACGCCTTCAGTCGGCTGACGTACCGTGGTTCGTACAAGGAGCTTCCGGTGATAACCAATTTCATGTCCGTTCTCAAGCCCTTAAACGCCTCTACAAGATAGTGCGCTCCTTTCTCCGGCACAAGTCGGGATAGAAATAAGATGTATTTCTTTTTCTGTATACCATATTTTCCTGTCAGACTGATGGGTTTTCGTTGGGCGATTTCGACCCCGGTGGGGATGTAAGCGACTTTCCGACGGTAACGTGACTCGAAATATCTTTTGAGGTGGCGGGAGATGACATGGGTCACGTGGGGAATCCTGATAGAAGCCTCCTCGCCGAGGCGGAGCATGGCCTTTGCTCCGGGGCCCCATTTTGCTCGCTGCCAGTCCAGAGCGAGCACGGATACGACGATTTTTGACCGGGTGGTCAGACGGGGGACGAATGCCGGAAGGAAAGCACCAATGGTGTGGTAGTGAATGACGTCGAAGCTGTCCAGAGTGGAATCAACCGTTGATAAGATGCTGTGGACGATGGTGTCGAGCCGCTTGGTGGGGAGCGTTGGGAGGACCTTCAGGTCTACGCCGCGGTATTGCCTCCGGCCAATGGATTTTTTCTCCTCCTCAGAAATGGACTCGTCCCATTGAGTCAGAGCATAGGGACGGCAGTAGACGGTGACACGATGTCCCCTTTCCACGAGGCGGGTGGAGATCTCGCGGACGAAGTTCTCCGGCCCGCCGATGGTAATAGGTATTCCTTTCTGGCCGATCATGGCGATGCGCATCGCCGGGGTCTCCCAGTTTTTTGTGTCTCCAGATTCAGAAGCGCCTCCGAGGCAGGGCCGATCCTGGACGCGAAAGGTTGAAGCGGCTTCGTGTCCGTTTCAGCGATGTAACGCTTTTTCCTGGAGCGAGCTGCCCTGCACCGAGTGAAAAGCTACCGGCATTGATTGCAGGTCACGGTGTTGCAGAAAGAATCTCGGGATGCTGGTCAACATATTCCTCGAAGGCTTTGAGTCGCTCCGGGGTTCCAATATCATAATATCTTTCATGGGTAATGACTGCGGCCATTTTTTTGAGGCGGATCAGCTCCGGGAAGACCTGCTCTTCCAGAGAAAGGGGGAGTTCGTCCGGCAGATTATCGAAAACGCTCTTTTTGACCGCGATTAGCCCCGCGTTGACGAATTGCATTTCCTCGGAGCTTTCTTTGGAATAGCCCACGACAACACCCTGGTTGTCAACTGCTGTGTCGTTTGGGGCGATGTTCTCATGATTGTCGTAAGCTAAGAGAAGGCAGTCAAACTCTTTCTTGACCTTTTGCCAACGAGAGAGGATACGGTCGTAGGACACAGGAAGATAGGTGTCGCCGTTGATGAGGAAGAACTCGTCGGCGAGGAGGGGAAGGGCGTTTCTGACCGCGCCGGCAGTTCCCAGGGGCTTGCTTTCGATCGAGAGCTTCAGGCTGATGCCTGCGAAGCGCGAGGGCCTGAGCTTCTCGGTGATTGCCTCAGCAAGGTGCCCCGCGCATATCACGATGTCTTTTATCTCGTTGCGCAGGAGCCACGAGATGACGTACCGTAGGAACATCTTCCCCCGGATTTTCACCATGACTTTTGGGACCTTGTCTGTTAGTGGTCCGAGCCTCGTCCCGAGGCCTCCTGCGAGAATGACAGCTTGCATCGGTGGGCGAGACGACCCGCCTCACGAAGGGAGGAGCAAGGGTCGTCAATACATATCCTTTTCGACGAAATCCCTCCAATAGGCCAGGACGTCCTCCAGGGTCTGCCGGAAAGGAATCGTCGGCTCCCAGTTGGTCAGTTTCTTAAACTTTGAACAATCGGCGATGAGAAGGGAGAGTTCCGTGGGGCGGACGCGAGACTCGTCCTGCTCGACCTTGATATCCCGAACGGTGGAGAGCTCGAGTAGAATATCGAGCCCCTCGCGGACAGTATGTACACTCCCCCCGGAAATGCAATAGGGCTCCCCTGGTATACATCTGTCCAGGGCAAGCCAATAAGCCCTGACCATATCTCTGACATCGCAGAAATCTCTTCTGGCCGTTAACGTGCCGACCTTCACGACAGGTGGCTTGCTCTTTTTTTCAATCATTGCAATCTGGTGGGCAAAAGAGGCGAAGGCGAAGACCTTATCTCTGCGTGGTCCGATGTGGTTGAAGGCCCTCACGCGGATCACCTGTTGTCCATAGCTCTTGAAATGCTCAAGGCCCAGGAGGTCCTGGGCGACCTTGCTGACGCCGTAAGGATTGACCGGTCTGAGCGGGTTGTCCTCAGTGATGGGGAGTTCGTCCTCCCGGACGAGACCGAACTCCTCCGCTGAACCGGAGATGAGAATTCGGCACTCCAGTCCGAGATGCCTCATGGCTTCGAGGATGTTCAGGGTGCCCAGGACGTTCACCTCGAACGTCCATTTCGGTGTGGTCCACGATGGGGAGACAAAGCTCTGCGCCGCAAAATGGAAGATAGCGTCCGGGCAGACCTCCTCTAACAAAGCGCGGACGGAGGTGTAATCCGTGATTTCACAGTCAATTAGTTGAACCTTTTCCAGGAGATGGCGGATGCTCCTCAGCCTGCTGCTCCACCTTTTCGCTCCGAAAACCTCAACTTCTCCTCTCTCGAGGAGGTAATCAGCCATATGGCTTCCCACGAAGCCTGTAATACCTGTGACCAGAACCCTCAATGTTCCTCCTGTCTGTTTTCGTTTTTTGCTGTTCGACCCTGGGCGATGTGGCCGCTGGAAATCTGTCGGCTAAACAGTGCGCGAGCCTCTCTTTTATCACATCCCAACATTTTCTGAAAGAGCCTCTCGGACGGCAGTTCTAACCGCGTGCTCGGAACTCATCTTCGCCTCCCAGCCAAGTTCACGCAGTCTACCACTGTTCATGCGCACGCGAGGGACGTCGCCCTTCCATCCTCCATTCCCTCCAGTGTAACTGAAAGCGACGTTCCCCAATCCCATCTCCTCAACGACGATGGTGGCTATTTGATCCACGCTGAGTGTGCCTGGAGGCGACAGGTTGAAAATGTTGACCGTGTCATCGGCGTTGTTTAGCCCATGCAGCATTCCCTCAACACATTCTGTGACGTGCAGGTACGGTTTGGTTTGTTTGCCGTCGCCGAGGATTTCGAGCTGGTGAGGGTTATTCCTGAGCTTCCGAATGAAGTCGAAGATCACACCGTGCGTCAAGCCTTTCCCAACAATGTTGGCCAGTCTGAAAATCCATGCTTTCATATCAGACATGTGGCAGAAGGCGGAGATAAGAGCTTCTGCCGCCAGTTTGCTGCCACCATAGAAGGAAATGGGAATCAATGGCGCATACTCTTCGGTCAGTTCCTGCCCTCTGGCATCGCCGTAGATTGTGGAGCTTGAAGTGAAGACAATCCTGGAGACGCCGTTGGGTTTCATGGCCTGCAAGACGTTGAAGGTGGCGATGATCCCCTGGTGAAGCTCCACATCCGAACTCTTCTCCCCAGGTCGGATGTCGGAGTTTGCCGCAAGATGAAAAACGACATGTGCCCCGTTCATGGATTCCACGAGCTTATTTACGTTCAGGACATCTCCCTCAAGGAACTGGAAGCGAGGATTTGCCAGCAAAGTGGTCAAGTGCTCTTTCCTGCCGCTGGACAGGTTGTCGTAAACAATGACCTCGTTTTCTTGCAGAAGGAGTCTTTCCACGAGGCTCACTCCGACAAAACCTGCTCCACCTGTCACGAAGTATCGCATGCGATCCTCTGAGGTCTATTTCAGGAAACTTCTCTTTCCGAGGGCGCGGAGCAGCTTGGAGCCGACGGTCCATGCTCCTACGGAAGCCGGGTGGCGCTTGATGACCGTGCGTGCCGTGCAGACCATCCAGCAGCCTTCCTGACAACGGGCGACGGTTTCTCGGACGGCACGCGCGCGACCGCTATTCCATAGAGTAGCAAAATCGGTCTCCATAAGGTTGCCCATGATCTCGGGCAACACGTTGCAGCAGTAGACGTCGCCGGTGGGGTCGAGGTAGAAAAAGTCGCTCCCAGCACGGCACTCCAGCAACCTCTTTTTGTTTGTGGCGAACTCGTAGACGCCTCGAGCGAAATAGGCCCTGGCCCAGCGTTTCGGATGAAAGCCCGCCAGTTGGGCTGAAACGAGTTGGTTGAACTGGCGTTTCAATTCGCCCTGATCTTCGATATCCTTGTTGGCGTCTGTCTTGAAGTAGTGCTCGGAGTTCTGGGCCACGGCGCAGGTGAACTCAACTTTCTTTTCCCGGCTGAGGCGGAGGACTGGCTCAAGCTGGGAGATGTTACAGGAGGTCGCGGTGAAGGCCAGCCGGATGTTTCTGACTCCTTCCCTTTTCGAGAGTTCCAACGTTTCCATGGCCCGATCAAAAGCGCCTTTCACGCCGCGCATTGTGTCGTGCATCTTGCCTATTCCATCCACGGAGATGCCCAGTCCGATCCCTGGGTCGTGCTTGAGCATCTCATGTACTATAAGGCCGATTCTCTGCGGCTGGAGGGAGTTTGTGGAGATGATGATCGTCGAAGCGGGGCACGCCGATTTCAGGTGGTAGACAATCTCGGGGAGGTCGTCCCTGAGAAAAGGCTCACCCCCTGAGAGGTTGATGGTTTTGAGAGTGGAGGGGAGTTTGCCGAAGGTCTCCGGAGGCATTTCCTCAGTGGGAGGGCTCTTCCAGATATTGCACATCACACAGCGAGCGTCGCACTCGTACGTGACGGCGACGACTGCATCGCTGGGCATGTTATTCGAGAGCTTCGGCCTTGCCTCACGATCTATCATGAAGGTGCTTTCCTTCTCCGCTTGAGGATGTCGGTATAAAGCTGCTCCATTCTATCAACGATTCGGTCCCAGTTGTAGTTTTTGCTGACGTGCTCCCTGGCTTCCTCCCCTTTCGATTTCGCCAGCTCTTTATTGGCGATGAGCCACATCATGGACCTTGTCAGGTCTCCGACGTCTCCGGCTCGGAAGTAGAAGCCCTTGTCGGACACCACTTCTCGATTGGGGGTAATGTCGCTGGCCAGGACGCACCTTCCGTAACTCATGGCTTCCAACAGGGAGATGGATAGGCCCTCAGTTTCCGAGGGGAAAACGTAGAATTCGGCGTTGCTGAATAGCTCCTCAAGCAAGGGGCCGGTGACGAAGCCGGGGAAGATAACCCTATCGTTGCCAGCGGCGAGACGCCTCAGTTCTTCGACGTACTGGCGGTCGTAAGCGGCGTCGCCAGCGAGGACGAGCCTGTGACCAGTCTTCATTTTGGTGAAGGCTTTGAGCAGGCAATCGAGACCCTTTCCCGGAATGAGCCTGGTGACGAAGAGGATGTAGGGCGTGCTCTCCAGCCCCAGGGAAGCTAATAATTTCCTCTCTCGGGGTTGGCGAACGGTGACGCCGTTCGGGATGTAGACGACATCTTTTCCATGTTTGTGACGAAAGTACTCTTTCAAGCTCCTCGACACTACGATGGTGGCGTCCGGAAAGCGAGCCGCTCCCCACTCGCCGAGTTTCAGGACGGCTCTGGCAGCGGTTCCCCACTTGGCATGCCTCCAATCGAGACCGTGTATCGTGGCCACACTCCTTTTGCCAGTCAGCTTAGGGAGAAGGGAGAGGAGGGATGGGCCGAGGGCATGGAAGTGCACCAGGTCATTGTTACGTCCTATTTCTGCGATGGTTGAGAGGAGCGTTCGTGTAGCGGTCTCCAGATGCTTGGTGTTGATGGCCGGAAGCTTCCTGAGGCGGACTCCTTGGAAGACAGTTTTGCCCGGGGCGGCACTGGCGGCACAATACACGGATACCCGATGCCCCCTCTGGACCAGCCGGGGGCAGATTTCCTGCAATGAGGCCTCTATCCCGCTGTAATTCGCGGGAATTCCTCTCGACCCGACCATTGCGATTCTCAGGGGTCTACCTCCTCAAGAAATGTGCTGGCTTCCAGCACCTTACTCCTTTCGCAGAATAACCGAGACGCCCGCGCGCGAGTAGCGCCGTCGAAATGGAAGGGATGTTTTGGGTCAACCCGCACGAGACGCCCGCGCGCGAGTAGCGCCGTCAATGAGCCGGGCAATCTTTTGGGCGCAATCGCAAACTGCGCGTTCGGGAAAGAAGGCGCATCGCCTCGCATAGGCCGAGAGCCCTGCCTCCGCGCCCAATCCCAGCGGGCTCGTTCCTCAAAAAGCATCGGCATCATCCAATGGCGCAACCGTGTTTAAGCTGCGCCTTATCTCTTTCGGAAAACTTCTCGGTCCTGCCATGTCCGCCCGCCTGTGGTTTTGCTTCATCCACTTAGCGCTGGACACGGCGATCTGCCTGTGGACTTTCTGGCGATCCTCCGGTGACAAATGGCCGTTGCCTCGCCGTAAATGTACATTAGCTTCTGATAATAGGCCTCGGGGCTGTAGAGTTCTTCGGCAATTTGTCTGGCGTTTCGTCCCATCCGCGACACTTCTTGGGGGTGGGAGGCCAGATACCGGATTTTCTCGCGGAGGTCCTCCACGTTTCCGGACTCGAACAAGAGACCATTGAAGCCAGGCTTCACCTGCTCGGGAATTCCTCCGATATTCGCGCCGACCACCGCTTTTCCGTTGGCGAAAGCCTCCAGCACGGAAAGAGAACAGTTCTCATACCATTCTGAGGGCACAACGAGGAAGGAGGCATTGCGCATTAGCTCCCTTTTCTTTCCTCCTGCCACGAAGCCGACCAGTTCGACGTTGGCTATTCGCTTCCGCTGGGTGTATCGCCGAATAGGAAGCTCTTCGGAGCCGGAGCCGGCGATGACGAGCTTGACGCTCGGCTCCCATTGAACGGCTTTCACCAGAGTCAGCAGGCCCTTTTCGCTTCCAAGCCTGCCGCAGAAAAGGACGTACTTGTCGGAGCGGAAGGAGGGCATCTGGTCCAGTTCCACGAAATTGGGCAGGACGCGTATGCGCTTGCCATCAACGCCGAAAGAAGTCAGTTTCTCCTTATTGAATCGGCTGGGAGAGATATACAGATCAATCAAGTCGTAGATGCGGATGGCTTTGTGAAAGTAGGCCTCGAGGCAGTTGAGAGCGCTGAAGGCAACCGAGTCCTTGGCGCATCGCTGGAGTATGGCGTGATAATAGCGGTTTCCCTCGCACCGTTCGCAGATACCATCAGGGGCAAGCATCCTGTAGCTGGGACAGGCGAGCTTTAGATCGTGGAGAGTCTGCACGACGGGGACACCGTGTTTTTTGAGCACGGGGAGGATGGATGGCGAAATCTGGTGACAGATGTTATGTAGATGGGCAATGTCCGGTTTCACCTCTCGCAGGAGGGCGTCCATCTTTCTGGCGGCATCGAAGGAATATAGCAACCGCAGGCCGAACTTTACTTTCTGGGTCAACGGGAGGTCCGGCCGGTTATAATCTATCTTTTCCATGAAAAAGCGGGATTGGGCGCTTTCCTTGTTTCGGGGATCACGGGTGGAGAAAACGAGGACGGAATGCCCCTTCTTTTTCAGCAGTTTCTCCAACTGAAAAAGGCACGTCTCCGTTCCACCCAGGGGGAAATAAAACTTGTTGACCAGGAGAACCTTCAAACGTCAAGCTCCCGTCTTAGACGATCCTGTTGGCCTTCGGATCGTGCTGTAAACCACAAAGACACCAAGACACACAGGGCGATTCCGTTCTGTCTTCGTGCCTTTGTGGTGACGCATGCCCGGCTAAATTGGTTTACGGGGTTTCCTGAGCACGGCAACCAGTGAGAGCCCTGGCCAGGGGAGGATTGCGTCCAGCCCACGCCATAGCCACACCGTCACATCGTATATTCTCAGTTGAAAGCGGCTAAAGCGCCTGCGGCGGAGGACCTTTGCGTTCAGGAACCATCCCAACACTCCGACTTTGTTAAAGTGCCAGCATTTCGTAACCTCGAGCCCGGCTTCGGCAGCTTCGCTTGCAAGCGTGGCGGTGTCGTACCGTAGTCTATGTCCGACGGCCTCGTCGAGCGAACCAAACAGGCTGCTGCCCCGTGGAACAATAATTAGCACGTTCCCCCCCGGACGGACCGCTGAGGCCATATTCCTCAGAGCATCTGCCCTGTGGTCAATATGCTCCAGAACGTTCAGGCAAACCACGGAATCATAACGTTCGCTGTGGGCAAGCCAATCATCGGCATCGGTAATATCCACTTTTTGCACGGACGTACATGGCCTCCCATCGAAACGATCGCGCAGTATGTCCAGTCGGTCCTGGGTGATATCACTGGAAAGGTACTCGTCGCGAGGTAGCAGTTCGCTGGTCATGGAACCTATTCCAGCTCCGACCTCCAACACCCGGTCGCCCACGAAGGGCCGAACTTGGTCAGCGATCCAGCGGTTTAGGTGCGGACTACGCGATAGGGCCTCCAGAATATCGCTATCTTCTGGTCCAGTATAGCTGTCGTCTACAAGCCAGTACTTGAAGATCACGAAGAGAGCCTTCACGCCATCGCGCCACGTGATCTTCTTTCCCTCAGCATAAGTCCTACCATGATAGGAGATGGGTACCTCATACAGCCTCAAGCCGCGCTTAGCGATCTTGGCGGCAAGTTCCGGCTCTATGCCGAACCGCTGGCTCCGGATAGGAATGGTTTTGATCGCAGAGGCCCGAAAGACCTTGAACCCCGTCTCCATATCGGTCAGATTCAAGTCAGTAAGAATGTTCGAAATCAATGTGAGCAGCTTATTGCCGACTGCGTGGCGAAAGAAGAGAACGCGCCTTCGATCTGCTGGCAGAAAGCGTGATCCGTACACCACATCGGCGTCACCGTCCAGGATGGGCGCCAGTAGCCGGGGATAATCTCGCGGGTCGTACTCCAGGTCGGCGTCCTGGAACAGTATGATACCTCCTTTAGCTTCCTTCAGCGCGCGGCTGATAGCGGCCCCCTTCCCCCGGTTCCGGTCCTGGCGGAGGAGCCGAACGCCGCGATAGTCATTTGCCGACCTTTGCAGTACCTCCCACGTTCCGTCACGCGAACCATCATCAACAACAATCACCTCCTTGTTCAGCCCCTCAGGCAACGGTGCGGCCCGGACCCGTCGAAGTATTTCTCTTATGGTGTACCGCTCGTTGTACGCAGGTATAAGCACGGACAGAAGTCTGGTGTCAACCATATCGCCTGACTCCTTTGGAAACGTTCTGATCGCTCGCTGACCAAAAAACGGTTGCCTTTCTGGCCAGGAAGGGAATCGGCACGCCGGTGCTCACGCCGGCGGGCGTACTGCTGACTCCACGCGCTGCGTGGGTCTCACACTTGCTCCTCGGCATTTGTTTGACCTGTCCTGCCAGGACGCAACCTCGCTTTCTTCTTGCTTATCCAGCCCAAAAGGGTGGATATTCCCATGGCAGCAAAAATACAAAGCTGCGGCTCGACCATGAACCGAAAGCGTGTGTCACCGAAAAAAATCAATGCAATAGCTATATAATACGCCTGTACAACAAGCAACAGAATCGCGACGCGGTTGCCACGGGCGGCGTCCCGAAGCATTATTCGCAGACCGAGAACCACCGTGATGGCGATGCAACACGATAGGGGAACCAACAACAGAGTTATCCAGGAGGCGGCTGACAGCAAGCTAACTTCGCTGCCCTTGAAAAAAGCATCCCTTAGCCTGGTTCCTGAATAGACCCTTTGTGCAGGAAGAAGATAGCGAATTAGCTTAAACGTCTCCAACTTTAGCAGGTTCCTGAACCCCATGCTACGAAGTTCTTTGAATCCGAGCTGAAAGGCCTTCTTCGATCGCTCTGGCTCGGACAGCTCCCCCAAAGCTGCCTTGACTTCCGGTTGTAATGACACCCAGGTTCCGGGTGACTGATCCACGGCCTGACGGTTATTGGCCCCATAGAATGCTTCGCCGGCCTGGGTTGTGTTGACCATGAAGCGATCAAAAACGAGCGCGTTGCGAACGCCCCATGGCAGCAAAACAGCGAACAGAGGTAGAACCAGCGCGGCCACGAGGCCGATTCCACGGCGGACGGAGTGGGAACTGAAGGCGATCCATATCGCGGCAAGCACTGCCAGGCCCAAGGCCTCGCTCCTGGTGAGTGCGGCCAGTCCCAGAACGGCCCCCGAGAGGGAAGCGTGACCGTGTTTTGATGTCCTGTGGGCCAGCGCAAGCAAGCACACCGATAGTGTTAGCAACGGAACGTACAACCCTTCGGACATAATGTTTCCGCTTCCGAAGTAGAGGGCAGCAGGGTGAACAGCCGCCAGAATGCATGCCGTGAGAGCCACGCTGCGCCTTTGAGACAACAGCAGTGACAACCAGTATATCAACCCCGCAACTGTGCACATCAACAGCGCGTGGGCGACCAGCAGGGGCCAGAGTTTAAGACCAAGCAGGGTGAAAATGCCAGCTATGAAAAATGGAAAGCCCGGTCCTCGGAAAGCAGTCGGCACAAGGGGCAAGCTTCGCTTCATACTGAATTGGCGGTGATATAGAAGGTTATACGCTATCCAGACATAGTCCCCCTCATCACCCTCCATTCCAAAATCTCGAAAAGAGATAAATCCGTGGTTTTGAGGGCTGCAGGCCGCCGCCGGTTTATAACCTGGGACCACAAATGCAATGTAGGTCAGTTTGACGAGAAGGGAAACAAAGCAAATGCCGATTACGAGCAGTATCCCAACAGGACCATGTAACGGCATCCTCATCTTATTGGCCTTTTGCGTGGTTATCTCGTTGAGCGTGCGCGGAGGGGCTACCGACCAGCACACCGGCCTTCCAGCGGTGACTGCCCAGGAAACTCGTCAGTGACGAATCTTACGGCTACGGATGGCGTGAGAGTGATCCTGTGAAGGTAATGCAAATTCAGCCTCCCAATCCAACGCTCGGTCCATGGCTTCGTTGTGAAGAGGATGTTCCTTGTTTGAAACCGGTGTCCCGTCGCCGGTTTCGAGGCGAATCCATTCCGGCAGCCGCCGGCGAAGTCCTTCCGTGCTTCTCCGAAACAAGGTGGGCCGCCTGCACGGCTGCCCGTCTCTCAAGGATCACGTGCCTGACGCCGATGGCGGGGAAAAGCCACAGATAGACATTGGTCTGAAAATGAGTCCAGAGAGGGAAGACCCCTCCGGCCAGTGCGTAGACGACAATGATGGCCTGTAGCGCCCGGAAGTAGTCACTCCAGAACAACGATTGAACCTTCCTTTCCTGTTCCCGGGCGAAAAGAAACAATGACCCCAAAGCCATGCCGAACAGAACCAGTCCAGCGATCCCATACTCCATCCACACTACCGCGTAGGAAGCGGAGATGAACCGGCTGATCTGCCCGGTTCGCCACATACTCTGCACCTGCATGTACATCTTGGAGCCAAAGAAAGCCCCGGCCGCAGTAAGGTATGTGCCCGGCCCGGCGCCGAACAGCGGGAACGTCGAGTTGGCGTTGAGGACATGAGCCATGCTGGGAATGACCTGGGTTCTGACATTGAATTGGAAAGCAAGCTCATCTGTCCCGAGATCTCTCGCGACTTCCGCTTCGGTATTTCTGTAATAGAAAGCGAGACAGCCCGTGAAGAATATAAGGGCAGTGGCGGCTGCGATCCAGTACTTAGGGCTCTTCAACCGCTCCCTCAGCACCAAGACAAACACGAGAGGCATAAGCAGGATGGCTGTCCGGGAGGAGGTCAGAACCAGGAGAATCACAAAGGCGCCCAATAGCAGAGCCTTTGGCCCGTGCCATCCGTGACGCAGACGGGCCAGAACCATAGCCGCGAGGCACAGGAAGTATACGCCGAGGTGGTTAGCGGAACCCCCGCCCCATGTCCCCTGAACAACGTCATGATTGCCAGCGGCGTAGAGGTCATACTTATTGACAAACTCGAAAATCCCCACTGCTGCCTGGAACACACCGATTCCCAGGAGGAGGTAAACCAACCCTCTTAGAAACCGCTCATTGAAGTCGAGGTTAACGATGGCCAGATAAAGCACCACCATTTCGAACACGTACCTTTGACCAATTAGACCCGTGACCAAAGGCACGCCGTTGAGCCTGGCCGAAACAACACCTACCATGAACAGCAGAGCGAGGGGCAGAAGAGCAGGGGCTTTCTCCAGAGGCTGATCCCGGCCCTTCAACAGCTTTGTCAGAGTCAGGTTGACCAAAAGGGCGATGAGAACTATATCGTCCAGCCATTGGAATGACACGGGAAAGACGGGGCGATGGATCAGTACACCGTAGTAGCCCGTGAACATGTATTGAACTTGAGCGAAGAGAATTACAATGACCACGGCCAGTCTGGGGAAAGGGAACACCACCACAAATCCGATCCCAGCCACGAGGAGCGTCAGCAGGCCGATATTCTCCGTTGAAACGGAGTAAGCCAGGACCGCGGCAACCGCGGCCAACCCAATGAGGCCGGCGAGGATTTTAATCTGGTTTTCTTTTTCGAGGGTCAGTTCTGCCATTTACCGACTCTTTTCACGGTGGAGCCGCCCGGCATAGGCCAGGAGGTTTTTGGCTTGCTTTTCCCAGGTGAACTTTTGGAGCACGATTCTTCTTCCTTCCTTGCCAATTGCGGAAAGAGCGGACTTCTGCTCTGCCAGCCTCCGTATAGCATTCGCGATATTAGGGGGGGAATTATCTTCAATGTAGATCGCGCATTGGGCGTCGCCTGTCACGGCTCTGTGAGCACGTATATCGGTGAGGATCACCGGCTTCTGCATGGCCATATACTCCAGAAGCTTCAGGGGGGTGTTCATGTTCAACCACTCGATGTCAGGGTAGGGCAGTATCCCCGCATCACAAACACTAAGATAGTAACGGACGTCCTTGTGGGGAACGGGGCTTATTATCATAATCGCGTCCTCGATGCCCGTTTTTCGGGCAAGCGTGATAATCTCCGACACGCCGGGGCCATCGCCGAGCAAGACGAACACGGCTTGCCGCTCATCTTCTGAGTTCAGCAAAGACATCGCTTCTACCACGTCCTGGAGTCCCCTATACGGAGACAACACACCATGATACATGATCACGAGCCTGTCCTGAAGACCCAGTTTGTATCTTAAGCTGTTCGCCTGCGCCATGTCAACTCTGCCAGGGTTGAAGAGTTTGGCGGCCACACCTGAAGTCCACACCCCAATCCTCCCCGGACTGATGGAGAATCGAGTCGAAATGTCGTCCCGATACGCACTGCTGACGGTCGTGATCCCGTCGTAGAATAGCTTGGACAAACGCACCGACAGGTTGTACCTACATCGAGATACACGGTATCGCGTCCCGACAATGTCAACAGGGCAGCTGCGAATATCGAGGATAAATTTGGTTCGGATCAGACCGATTTTTGAAAGAAGGTTGAGGGGGAGCATGGTCAAGGCGCAAAAGTGGTCCACCATGATTAGGTCCACTGCTTTCAGGATTGCCCCCGTGGCCAACATCAACACCTGCAACTGAAACAGAACTCCACCAAGTGGATCGGGGAGGTGCTGCTTCAGCAGTAAGGGTCGCGGCGTGAGAGGAGCGAGACGAGGTCGGCTTTGCCGATAGCGCCCCACGACCATGAGGCGGTGGCCCATCCCTGCGAGCGCTCTGGCCATCTCCAGTCGGCTGGTTCTGCACAATGAGCCGAAATCAAGCTGATTGAACCAGACCAGGTTCATGGTAAAGAGCCTCGAAGAGGTCCGCGTATTGTTTCAGTTTGTCCGCGAGGTTGTGTTCTCTGATGGCGTATGCTCTGGCTTTCTCGCCCATTTCTTTCCTGAAAGGTTCGTCGGCAATCAGGCGGCGGACGTCATTGACCATCTGACGGAAGTTCCCGGAACGAATGCCAATCCGCTCTCTGGTCAGGATGCCACCGGGGTTGGCCGCCAGGCTCACGACAGGCACCTCTCGTAACCAGGCCTGCACGAAGGTGTTCGGAAAACCTTCGCTTGTGCTGGTGTTCACCAGAAGACTGGCTGCGGACAGCCATTCGTTCGTTTGCTCAAAAGGCACAGCCCATTTGAGCTCCAGGTTCTCTAACCCGTCGGCCTGCTTGGTTACTCGAATTCGATACACTGGAGCCGGGCGTCCACCGACCAGCACAAATTTCGCCCGCATGTCTCTGCACGCTCTCGCCAGCTCGATAAATATCTCCGGTCTCTTCAGATGTTTTACGTTGGCGATCCACATGACAAGGGGGGGGTGAACCTTTTTTCCGGGGCTTTCCGGAACGGAATGCCCCGTTTTGATGACCACGCTTTCTGTCCGAAGTCTCTTTTTCATCCGCGTGCGCTGATCCTCGTCCTGCACGACGATCACGTCTGCTCGTTTCCGCCCCCAGAAGATGAGTGCGTCTCTGATCCAAGCGTCCGGAGTGAGCATCAGGCGCTTTATGCCCGTCACGCCTTCTTCCCGAAGGAACCTCCGGAACTTGTTCCCGTCGCAGTCGGGGTCCATGGAAGTGGCCCACACGAACTTGCTGCCGAGGGCTTTCGCCGCCAGGGCCGCAGCGAACGTATACTCTGTTCCCCCTCTTTGATAGTAGATGTCAGCGTTCACTCGCAACAGCTCGCGAAAAAAGATCCAGCATCTTATCGGGTTGAAAAACCTCCTCTTTTTCACCTTATGCACCCATATCCCTTCTTCGTTTTGCAGCCTGGCCGTTGGCTGTCCGCAGTCCTCTGTCATGAAATGAACAGGCCATCCCTTTTCAAGCATGTGGCGAGCAATGAGGTACGCTTGCATCTCCGCGCCCCCCGGAAGATACTTCGGAAAGAAAGGCACGGCAAAGCAAGTGGTCGGACGTTTGCCTTTTCTTCCTTTGGCCCGGGGGCGTGCCTGCCCGTTCCCCTGGCCGTAGCCCTTGGGCAGGCGGGCCTCGGCCAGAGGTCGGGGTATGTTCCTAATCTCGTTGGAGGATGAGGTACACATTTGGTTCGACCCCCAGAGATTCCGTGAGAAACGAAAACAGCGCCTGAATTACATAGTGCTTTCTGAGGAATCGCTTCGCTCCGGCGGCCACATAATGATAGTCGCTTCGCACGCTATGGAAAACGAAATCATTCCAGACATTGGTGGTCTTTCCGTATCGTTCCAGGATAGCTTGAACGCGGTGCCGGGATATGTAGTTAGTCTTCCGATACTCCTGGAGAATGGAGTGGTATGTGCGACCGGTGCCGCGAATTTTGTGCCACAGGTGTGAGATGCGACATGTCACTTCGCAAGGAAGCAAGGGAAACACGGGCGCATCCAGATGCCCTTTGTCAAAGAAACAGTTGCGGTTCGGGCCATACGATAGAAAGAGAGTCCTGGAGGTCCGCGCCATTTGGACCACCGCACGCTTCCATTGCGGGACATGCTCCAGTGTGGACATGGTAACCATGAGATCAATGCTCTTCTCGCCAAAAGGGAGCCAGGCCGCATCTCCCCTGACGACCTCTATATCCGGGTCTCTTAAGCGGGCCACCTCAATCCAAGACAGATCGTAGTCGAGAAGGATCGCAACCCTGGGGTTCATGCTTTTTCTCAAGCAGGTGATCAGCCCCCCTTGCCCGCCGCCGATGTCAACGATGGCTGTTGGCATCCTGCTGAGGAAAGGGTAGATGGTGAGAAACACTTTTTCCTTTTTCTCCGTCTTCTCGACATGGTAATCAATCTCATGCTCCACCCGTGCTCGCAAGGTGGAAGAGGTAGTTGAAGAGAGCTTGAACCGGGATACGACGGTTTCCTCGATCTTAGCTCGGCGTTCTGCTTCAGACAAAGCCGAGCGTGTGAGCTTCTTTCTACTGCGAGGAGGATTGCGTAGGAACTCTCGTTCTTCCTCCGACATGGATTCTGCTCGGACCATTCGCGGTATCTCATCCAGGATGGGGTAAGACTGTCCGCATCTTTCACATTGGAGCAGCCCTTCTTTAATGCTTTCTCCGCCCCTGCGGCTCTCCAGGATGGTGAAGGCATCGCGAAGCGCGATTGTGCCCTTGCAGGCTGGACAAGCGAGGTAGTCGAGCAACGCCGGGTTCACACTTGACCTCCCCTGGCCGTGGACGGGCGCGGAGGTCTGTGCGCCGCCGAGAGATATCCCGTCCGGCCGTCGTCCGTTGGCGCATACGGGCAGGCGACACAGCGGGGGACTGATGACTTCCTCACCCCATTTGTGCACGAGGCGCCTTCGCATTTTCGCACTAAGGCTTGAGAAACGCCATAGGTGTGAAGTATCATCTTTTCTGGCGAGACCTGCTCGTGTGGTTTCTGTTCATTGTCTACATATTATACTATCTGTTGTGACGGAAGCAACGGGCCGTGTCGCGATGTTCTGCTACGCAAGGTATGGCCGACAGGTACACGATATTGTGACCCACCTGCAATCGAAAAGGCGAGTCGTTAACGCCTTGAGGCGTTTCCCGCTTCCAAAGAGTATGCTGCGGCGGTGCCGTCAAGGGGCACGTGGTCTTATTCATCGCCCAGCGGAAAGGGCGAGGTATCACCGTCAGGCCCGCCTTGTCGAGTTACCGCTAACCCCCGATCGGAGCTCGTTTTTCGGCTATTACACGAGGTCTCCATGGAATGCCGACGGAGACATTCTGTTCCAGGAAACAAGAGGGCGGCGAAAAAGGGCAAGTCTGCATCATCGGTTGACACTGAAGGTCTATCGTCCTTCGAGGAACGAAGCGGTGACCATCGGCCAGACCAATGCCTGGAACTGGCAGCAGGGGTGCATGTTGCAGTGGTTGGGGGCTACCGGCGATATGGTGATCTACAATGCCTATTCGCCAGAGGACGACGCGTACCTTTCGAGCATTGTGCACCTGGCCAGCGGAACTACGACTCGCATCTGCCAGCCCATTTATTCGGTTGACCCACAGGGAACCCTCGCTCTGACCCTGAACTTCTCGCGTCTCGCAAAACTTCGACCGGACTATGGGTACTTCAGTAAGAATGTGTTGGAGGAACTCGATTTTGCCAACGACGGTATCTGGAGGGTAGACCTTGTCAGAAATGAAAGCCGCTTGATCCTTTCTTTGGAGGAGATCATAAAGTTCGAGCATTCCAAGGACATGGAAAACGTTGCGCACAAGGTGAATCATATTGATATTTCCCCCGACGGAAGGCGTTTTCTGTTCCTGCACAGGTGGTTTACAGAGAGGGGCAAGGTCACGAGGCTTCTGACCGCGGATACACACGGCGGCAACCTGTACTGTCTTGCGAATGAGCGAATGGTGTCTCACTGCATTTGGAGAAACGAGAAACAGATCCTGGCCTGGGCGAGGAAAGCAGGGGTAGGCGAGAGGTATTTCCTGTTCACAGATCAGTCAGAGGACTACGAGGTTGTGGGAGAGGACTGTCTTGGTGAAGATGGTCATCCTTCTTTTTCTCCCGACGGACGATGGCTTTTGACGGACACCTATCCTGATGAGCGAGGGATGTCGTCTCTATTGTTGTTCGATCTGAAAAGCAAGCAACTAATTGAGCTCGGCGTCTTCTTTCAGCCTTTCAAGTTCTATGGCGAGCTTCGTTGCGACCTCCATCCTCGATGGAGTTTGGATGGCAAGTTTGTCTCGTTCGATTCCTGCCACAGTGGAAGAAGAAGGTTTTATGTCCTGGATGTGAGCGAAATCGAACAACTCTCCCTTGAACCCCTCCAACCGTCGCCGTAGCTCCTTTCCTCACGCCCTGAAGGGGCAGCCATAACATAGCCCAGGGCAACGCCCTGGGAACAGCGTAAGCGTCCCCTCAACACATATCAGGTCTGCCACACATGTAGGGGTCGGAGGGATCAGCCGGGGGGAGCTTCTGGGTGGCGTCCTGAGCCGCTTTCCACTTGTTCGAATTTGGCTGTCTCTCGCCAAGACGCTAAGCCGCCAAGCATCTTCCCGATTTCATATTCCGCCACCCTTTGCGTCTTCGCGCCCTTCTTTGCGCCTTTGCGAGAACCTTCCTCCCCTTCCAGATACGCCCTGATGTCATCCCTGCCTGGCGCAGACAGGGAGGACCAGCACACTTTTGGCCTGGCGCAGCGCCAAGCGGCCGACAAGGAGGCGCTATGGAGCGTTTAACGCTGGGGCTAAGCTGGTTTGAAACGCGACAGCGTGTCACAAGTCACCTTCAGCCGGTTGCTAAGCATTATCAGTCATATCCGAGTTTGTAGTTCCAAACTCAACGGAAATGTCGGGGCCACAGCCGGGACAGTGGGTCCATTTCAGCATGTGATTTGGGGGGTTTTCGATGATCTCCCATTCGCACCCACACTCGGGGCAACGCGCTTCGCGGCGGATCAGCCCCAAAAGCACGCCAACACAATCCAATTCGAGCGATTCCGATTGCGAATGGCAAGGGATCGCTGCGCACGGATACCCTTGCTGCGCGCCTGTTCATTCATCTGGGTGTGGCTACGTTTAAGTGGTAGGGAAGTTGCCTTGGGCCTGTTTGTTGGGGGTTGGAGGTTTGGGAGTGATGAACTGTAAGGATGGGATAAATACCGTTGGTGGAGTCCCTGTGGATTGTGGAGATTGATCGGTGCCGTAGGTTCTATTAGGGGGCTTGCGGTTGTATCGCCGGCATCTTGCCGGCTGTATGGGGGGCATCCTGCCCCCCTATCGAGGGCGGGACGCCTTCGGGACAGCCACCGGGACGGCGGCGTTACACCTGGCAAAACCACCCCCTCAAATGTAGCCACAACCATTCATCTCGCATGCTTGACAATGACTATACAGTCTGCGTAAAGCGGTAAAGGCAGGCTCTTCCTTTCTGCATAACAACTCCCGCGGCACCAAGCTTCATTCACATAAGTTCTGTCCAATCAGAGTCCTAACGGTTTCGACTCCTCCGATCCCCTGCCCCTCCGGGCTTTTCGGCAACCCCGCACCGCCTCCAGCGCGCGGCTCCCCCTCGAGATACGCCCCCATGTCATCCCCGCCCGGCCCAGACAGACAGGATCGCTGCAGTTTTGGCATGGCGGAGCGGCAAGCGGCTGAGAGGGACGCGATAAGCAGCGTTTAGGACGGCATCCCCCGCCGCGAATCGCGGACGGAAGCGGCGCCACTTCCCGGTCGCGGTGCATGCACTCGTTGGCCCCATTTGTTTCCGTTGTCGGACAGGTTTCCAGTTGGCCTTTCGGAGCGCGGCAAGGCCCACACGAGGACTACTTCGGACCAACTCTGGTTCCCTGCAATCCCCGTCCGACAGCGAATACCAGCGCGGGAACCTGCCCCAAACTCGTTGGTAGCTTACGGGCCCTTCGCAGAAACGGCCCATGAATCATGTGTCTTCAGTCTCGACAGCTGCAAGGGCGTCCGGTGTGCCAATCTTCTTCAACGCTTCCCTCGCGTCGCGCTTTAATCCTGCGATGCTCCGCTCCACGCTCTGCATTGCGGCGGAAAGCGACGCCGGAGACAGTCCGGCTTTTGGTGAGTAGGTGGGCCGCATATGCAGGAGGTCGACAAGTTTAGGGACAACTGATTCTGCTTGTGGCCCCAGATCACCAATGGCCCGCACGGCGGCATTGTTGAAATGAGCCGTGCCGTCGATGGATACATAGAGCATTACACTCGCGAACGCCCCAGCTATACGGGGCGCCAGAGATGGGTCCATCCCCGCGCGTCTTTGTAGCTCCTGTAGCGCGGGGTAACTGATGTTGATGTCATCGTTCTTAAGCTCGGCGATCAGAGAATCCAAAGGTGTCGTGCTATCAGCGCGAGGCTTCTTCTTCCCAAAGAGCTTGTCCCAGATTCCCATTGTTCACCTCTCCTACCTTCTGTGTATGCTGTGTGCGGCCCGTTCGGCAGAAAATCTCGTCGGGTGGACAGTTCACTCACAGAAGTTCTTCCGCTTCTTCGTCAGAGATTATCTCTTTGTCGACCGCGGCTTGCACAGCGAGACCCAGGACCCCGGGCTGGCATTTCGCGAACTTCTGCTTGATGAAATCAAGACTGCGTACGTGTCCCGGTTCTGATTCCCATTGCTACCACATTGGGAGCATCCCAACCAAGTTGTCGGCAACCATGTCCATGATAAGAACTCCTTCCGTCGAATCATATGGGATAGGACCGAAGCCACCGCCACTCTTCGTCAAGCGGTCTGTGGGCTCATTCCTCACAGTATATGCGCTTCGTCAGCTGGCGAAGGTACCCCTCTCCACGCTGGAGTACCTTGCTTTGCGTCGGGTTCTCTCCGTCAACGAGGCAGCGGTTGTCATCACAGTGAGACGGAGTCCGTCCTGAGGATCCCCACCACTGCTTGGCAAGTTCGCGCCACTTTCCTTTCACTCGTTCTTTTCAAGGCATCGCTCATGCTCCTTTCCATTCGGCTGGCCAACGGGAGGGGTCAGGCTCGGCCCGTTAGGGACGTAGCCTGCACCCCGTGGTTGGGCATCCTTCGCAGGGATCAGCATGAAAGACCGGCGCACCAACGAGGCAAAGTTCGCCGTTACGGAGTATTGGCCTGCTTGATTTTGTCCAACGCTTTTTCCGCGTTCTTCCGATACGCTGACAGAAGATTCGAGAATCTGACTTCAACCTTCATGCCAGAAAGATCAACCGTAGTGCTTGGCCCCTGAATTCCTGTGATGGCCCGGAACTCCCCCTCAGTGATCTTAGAGGCCTCCGATAGCGGTTCTACTGCGCGCGGGTCCGCTATCTCTCCCAGCAATTCCATCGCTCTATTGCGCAAGATGGAATTGTCGCTGCGGATCGCGATAATCAGCGCCTCCACGGCCGGCTTTCCGATTCTCGCGAGCTGTTCGTATACAGCTGGCAACCTGTTGCAGGGTCCTCCAAGCTCCTCAATGTACTCCTGGACGGCTTTGTCGACATCCCCAATGGGTCTCTGCCGCTCGTCCCTGATAGAGATAGCTTGCTCCAGCCAAGACTTGGTATTGCGGCGAATGAGAGCACTACTGACACCCCTGCGCAGGGCTTGTTCGAACTCCGCTATGGCGTCTTCGATCTTGTCTTGGCGCAAGTAGAGTGAACCGAGGTTGGAGCGGGCAGGGGCGTAATCCGGGTCGATTCGCAATGCCTCCTTATACTCACGGATGGCGTCATCCATTTTCCCTTCTTCGAACCAGTACCTGTTCGCTAACCGTGTGTGTTCCTCCGCGGTACTCATTTTGCACCTCCTTACTTTCGTGCCCAACAATGATTATACCGTCTGCATAAAGCGGTAAAAGCAGGCTGTTTCTTTCTGTATGAGAACACTCGCGAGACCGAGCTTGATTGACATAACCTCTGTCCAATCAGAGTGCTACCGCTTTCCGCTCCTCCGGATGGTTCCGATTTATGCAGGCTGCATCAGACAGCTCATAGCCCGGCGATGGCGCTGCGCGCGCAGCGGCTATCGGCAGTCTGCTGCAAGGAACGGTTAAGCAAATCCTCCAATCAGCCGGCTGCTCTCAAGGCGTTCTCTGCCTCTTGAGGAAGCTGGATGCGAACGAAGTACGATTCAGGGTACAGATAATCTTCACCCGATTCATCCAGGACCCGAATGTATCCCTCCCTGGCGGCTTCCTCATCGGGGATGATCTGGTAGACCTTGCGCTTTTCAAGGTCTTCGCAGTCATCGTTGTTCACGCATAGCGCGAACTGCTTGACTGTTCGTTGTGCCGTCATGGTTTTAGTCGAGGAACCTCTTGATCTTCATTTTCTTGCGGCCAATCCCGTGAGCCTCATACCGGTGGACTTGTGCCATTCTGATGTTTCCGCTCGCGAGTCGGACACGGGCAACGCCCTTGAGCTTCCTCCAACGTCCGGGGCCAAATTGGCGCCGAAGCCGCATGATGTCTCGGATCCGGCCGCCCACCGCTACCGTCTCAATGTTCTCGATCTCACCCAAGAGCTGGAAGTGCATGCCGACATTCTAACCAGTACCGGGGATTCTGTCAATTCTGCTGAACAATGATTAACCAGTGTGCATGAGGCGGTAAAGGCAGGCTGTTTCTTTGTGTATAAGAACACTGGCGGCACTGAGCTTGATTCAGATAAGTTCTGTGCAGTCTCCTCTCGCCAGGACGCTAAGCCACCAAGCATCTTCGCTATATGATCTTCCCCCACCACTTTGCGCCTTTGCGCCTTTGCGAGAGGTCTCCTCCGTCCCGTTTCTCTCGCCAAGACGCTAAGCCGCCAAGAAACTTCTCTGTTCGATTTTCTGTCATCCTTTTGGCTCGCGGGGTCGCGCGCCACTTTGCGAGGGACCTCGCTTTTCTCACCCTGGCCGCGGCCCAAGGGGCAGGCTGCAACGGGGCGTATGAGATCGCTTGCCCCCCTGGCCGGGCAGGCACACGCTGGGCACGATAATCGAGGACGCCTGAATTCATGTTGCTCTCCCTATCAGGCAAGAACCAGACAGGCCTTCGACGTGAGCGTACACCGTCTCTGGCCGCGGCCTCCGGGCAGGCCAGACGTTCCGCTAATGAGCGGACGCAGGCTGTTCGCGTGCGTTTGGTTGGCGGAGTTTGGCCTGGGCTGTGGTACCGAGCTTCTTTTCCGTTTCGGTGAACCATAGCTCCAGGCAGAATAATAGCCAAACCATTGGGTAGTACCTCCCTATTCCTCTAAAGGTCGACCTCAAGAATCGGTCAACGATCTTCTTGTTAAAGAGCCCTCGCTCACGGAAGCGCCGCGAGTTGAGGAGATCAAGGGCAATTTCCCGAAGGTCTCTCGTCAGCCACAAACGCAGCGGAACAGTGAAGCCTTTCTTCGGCCTGTGAACGATCTCGGGGGGTAGGTACCTGGCCGCAAGTTTCCTCAGGATGTATTTCCGAACGCGACCATTGTACTTTAGGTCCGGGGGAATGGTGCAGACGAATTCAACAAGTCGGTGATCCAGGAAAGGGACACGTGCCTCCAGGGAATTGAGCATGCTGGTCCTGTCAACCTTGGTCAAGATGTCATCGGGGAGGTACGTTTGCAAGTCGGTAAGGAGCATCTTTGACAAGTGGCCATACCGCTCATACTGCCGGAAGAGATCGTGTAGGGCAGCGTACCGGGCCCGGAGGTCAATCGCGTCCTTGAGGCAATCGGAATAGAGGGCCTCTTTGAGAAGGTCGAAGGATTGTGCGCGGGTGCCCTGGACGTACAGCTCGGCACCGACCAAGCCATAGGTATAAAGAGTGTTTCTTCCTTTGAAGCCGAAGGGGAGAGCGCCGCTGAAAGAGCGTAGAGCCCTCCTGAACCATGAGGGCATCGCTCGCGCAATTCTCTCGTTTCTTAGGGCCATGGGATAATGGTCATACCCGGCGAAAAGCTCGTCGCCGCCGTCCCCGGAGAGGCAGACGGTCACGTTCTGCCGAGCCATGCGGGAAACATAGTAACTGGGAATCGCGGAGGAATCGAAAAAGGGCTCGTCGAAATCAGCCATTATCCTGGGCGCGTCCTCAGCGATGTTGTACCTGGCCAGGTACTCCCTGTGATCGGTGTCGAACTTGTTTGCGACTATGCGAGCATATTCCCGCTCATCGAACCTCTGTTTTTCAAAACCGACAGAGAACGTCTGGACCGCCCGTCCTGAGACCTTGCTCATGACAGCTACGATCATGCTTGAGTCAATTCCACCGCTGAGAAAGGCGCCCAGGGGGACATCGCTGATAAGCCTGATCCTGACGGAGTCGGTGAGGAGCTCGTCGAGGGCTTCCATACAATCCTTTTCGGAAAGGGAGCTCCGGACTGCTGGGTTGATTTGCCAATAGCGCTGCACGGCCAGATGACCGTTGTGGAAGGTTAGGTAGTGGGCTGGGGCGAGTTTTCGGGCTTTTTGATAGATCGTTCTCGGGGCAGGAATGACTCCATAGGTGAAAAACTGGTCTATGGCGTTGTGGTCTACCGACAGGTCGAGCCCCGGATGTTGGAGGAGAGACTTGAGCTCGGAACACAGAATTAACGTCTGTCCGTCCAGGTAGTAGTGAAGAGGTTTGATTCCGAGACGGTCTCTGGCGGCAAAAAGCTTGCGGTTGGCCTGGTCCCAGATGACCAAGGCGAACATGCCGTTCAGCCTCTGGAGGCATTCTTCCTGCCATTCTTCGTAAGCGTGGAGAATGCATTCGGTGTCCGACTTCGTGGCGAACTTATGCCCCTTCTTCTCGAGTTCCTGGCGGAGGGAGGGGAAGTTGTAGATCTCGCCGTTGAAAACGATCCACAGGGAGCGGTCTTCATTGGTCATGGGCTGGTGTCCGCCTGCGAGATCAATGATGCTCAGCCTCCGGAAACCGAGAGCTATGTTGCCTGCGATGTGGAAGCCCTGGTCATCAGGCCCGCGACACCGCAGCACGTCAGTCATAGCCCTTAGGCTTGCCGGATCGACCTGTCCCCCGTCAAGTTTCAATACGGTTACAATACCACACATCTCACAGACTGTTCAGTTACGAGAATCCGTCTGAAGCGGCCAGAGAGCTCAAGGCGAAGGCAAACTCTCTCGGTCCCGTATCATCGCCGAGGTCCGAAATCACCGCCGCGCCGGCCGGGCCTTAGTCCTCGAATGCGGCTGATGAGCCTGGCCAATGCGGGTGGTATAAAGCTTATCGCCCACCATTTTAGAAAATAGGAGCGTCCAAGCCAACAGCCCATTTCGCCAAGGTCGTTAAGCAATTGGCCACGGCCCCGCTCCAGGAGGTCGTACCGGAGTAGTTGCCGCAGAAGCTTGCGGAAAACAGCAAGAGATCGCTGCCTTTCGTTTTCGGTGAGGATGCGGTCGCAAATGAGCATGCCGTGGAGTGCGCGCACCATGTCCGTGCAGCGGTAGGGGGAGGACATCAGGTTGTCTCCTGTGTGGCGTCTCACGCGAGCGAAAGGGGCACAATAATATGCGAACTTGCCTACGGCGGTCATCCTGGACCACAGGTCCCAGTCTTCCGAGACCCGCAGCGATTCGTTCATCATTCCGGCTCGGAGGTAATGGTCTTTCCGAAGCATCACCGTTACGTTGGGGACGAAGTTGTCCCGAGTGAGGAGGCGCTGGTAAGGATCGTCAACCGTGAGCCACCGCCCGGGCTCAAAGGGCAGGTTATGGATGCTCTTCAGGTAGCTTTCGCGGGGATGCCTGTCGAGAATGATGTCGCCGAAGGTTAAGACAACCTCCGGATGATGCGTCAAAAAATCGGCTTGTCGGGCAAGCCGCCCTGCCGACATCAGGTCGTCGGAATCAAGGAAGGCGATCAGAGAGGATTTTGCGGCGAGAACTCCGGCATTTCTGGCGCTGGCCGGGCCGCCGTTCTCCTTGGTGATAACACGAACGGGATAACCGTAGGACCGTGCGATCTCGGCCGTCCGATCCGTGGAACCGTCGTCCACGACCATGATCTCGAACGGGAAGGAGGTTTTCTGAGCCAGAACGGATTCGATTGCCTCGCCGACGCAACTCTCGCGATTGTAAGCGGGGATGACGACGGTGACCAGTGACCGCCGGGCTCTGTCACGTTCCACCGCTCTCACCCCCTTTTTCAGAGGTTTCTGCCCCAAGCAGCTCAGCCAGGTATTGCGCATTTTTCCTGGCCATTTCTTTGACCACCGGGATTCTCTCCTGCAACGTTTTCCTGATCTCCTCCTCCCGTCTCATCAACTGCTGAAACATCTCCCGCAGTTTCTCAAAAGAAAGATCACTGACAGGAAGAACGAAATGCTCGTTTCCCAAAACGTCGCGGTTTATGCCACGGGACTTCATACTGTAACACAACGAGATCGTGGGGACACAGCTGGACAGCGCCGAAATCGTGGAGTGTGTTCTCGACCCTATGAAAAAGCGGCATTGGCATATGAGATATTTCATCTCCCTGGCTCGGAGGGAGGCATCAACGAGAACCAACCGTTCGCGCCTCGTGATCCTCTCCATGATTTGATGCAGGAAACTATAATCATTCCGGTCCAGTGAAGCGATTGGGCGAGTGTCCACAACGTGGGGAATGAGAGCCACAGACATGCCCAATTCCTCCACCACCCAATCAATAAAGTTCACCAGGACTTCGCTACGGTCACGGTCCCCCTCCTCCGAGACGTACCGCCAGATCATGGAACTAACGGAAATGCCGAGCCATTTGTTGTTCCGGCCGATACCGTAGGATCGTGCAGCGGGCGAGGGCAGTGGTTCTAAGAGGAAGGCTGGATCGCCCACGGCACGGACGTTCCGTGTGATTCCCAGGGAGGCGAGGTACTCAACGGTGAGCGCTTCCCGGGCGGTGATGAGGGAGGTATCCTTCAAAACCTCAACCACTTTCCTTCGCACGTCCGGGTCATCGAACGGCCCGACCGTCGCACCCCAGATAACATCTTTGCTTCCCTGCTCGCGGGCGTATTTCAGAACGTCAAGATAGTATCCCGGGAAGGAGCCGTAATCCGCTGTGTAGTTGTCTCCGCCCACCGAAAGGACGGCGTCCGCTCTGCGGTACTCACGGCGGAGGTGCTTGTGCATGGACCGCCAACCACCGGGTCGCAGGTGCAGCAGACGGCGGGCTACTCTGATGTACCAATGCGGTGAGCGCCACCTCTCCGGAGTGACGTTGCGGAAGCGGACATTCTTCCACTTTTGCTGGTGTCGCCGATCGTTAGCCCAGTCGAAACTTACGACCGTGAAGGTGGGGTTGTCGAATTGCTCGTCGAGCAGGCGAAAAGTGGAATCAAGGATCGCCTCGCAGCCGCGATTGTAAATCCCTCCGTGGCCCATGAGGAGAAAGCGACGTTTTTGTTTGTCCTTACTTCCGGTCATCGTTTTCCTCTCGTTTGCCCCGATTTGACCATGCGGTTCCGAAGGCGATTCGGAAAGCGTCGTATAGCCCGCCACAACGATTGGGCACGCAGGTATCCTGATAGAACAGAGACCCAGAAATGGCGCGGCCGCCCCTGGCTGTCAAAGGTCCACAGGCAAACCCTGTCGCGAGCCGTGTGCTTGGTCCTGGCAAGTTTTTCTTTTAGGCCGCCGTGGAGTAGGGCGCGGGGAAACGAGCGAGGGATTCTCAGCCCGTCCCTTTCGGCACGTGCCACTCGAAGCGGAAGATAAACGGTCTTGTAAGCCAGCGCGCCGGATTGTGACTGCCGAACACGCTCGATCTCGATAGGGCGGAGATGGCAGGTTCCTCTGTCAGTCGCCCTTTCGAGAAGTTCTGTCACTTCCGGATGCCTCACGACGACAATGGATGTCCCCCTTGGATCGTTCACACATTCGGGAAGCCAGGCATCCATGAATGTGGCGTCGGCAAGAGGAGCGAAAAGGTCATCGCAAAAGTCGCATGCACGCGGCACGAAGAATCGCCCGGCCCAGAGCCTTCCACAGAGGCCGCGCAAGAACAGGGGCCTCGACCATGTTCCGTTCGGGCGCCGCGCGCGAAAGGCGTAGTCATTCGCGACGGGTGAACGGCCAGTGTAACGAAAATCCACGTCTTCGGTCTCTCCCTCTTCAAGCCCGGCCACGCCCAGAAGGAAGTTGGTGAAATGCCTGCTGACGACGTGGCCGCAGGCCAGTCCGAACACGTAGCATATCCTCTCTCGGAGCACGGGCACGGCGCGCTGAGCCTTTCGGATCGCAGTGACGGCGCAGGGGAGGGCGACAATGGCGTACCTCCCTTCGTTTTCCATAATGTGGGTGAGGGCTGACGAGAACTCGACCGGATAATACTTGCTGCTGGAACAAGAAAGCACATCAGCCTCGCTTGAGACAATGACAGCTTCAAAGAGCCTGTCTTTTTTTTCCGATGAGCCGACGCACACGGCGGCATCAATCTTATCCTGGCGGAAGAGCTCTTCAAGTGTCAATGTCGCCATTCCTCCTGAGGCGGCTCTGTCCCGGTGGCGAGGAGAGTAACCGACGTAGGATTCGATGAAATGTCCGACGTGACGATCCTGTCGTGTGGTGGCTGCGGGCGCAAACACTTCCTCGCGCGAAAGCGGCTCGCCGAGTTCGAGAGCAGGGCAGACTTTCAAACAGAGCTGACATTCAGCGCAGATACCAGTCAGAGTGGGCACCAGTTCACCGCGAGGGTTGAACTTCATTTCGAGCACTCCGCTGGGGCAGACTCCGCCACAGACGCCGCACCCACAGCACAGCGATTTCGCGACGACCTCCGTTATCACATTCGGCTCACTCACCTCCGGCGCCCTTTTTTCGACTGAGCATCTTTCGGAATTGCGACCAGATTTCCGACAATTCCGCTTTCTCCTGGTCAGTGAGACACCACAAGTACACGATGAGGAAGTAAGATGCCATGCAGACCATTCCGACGAGGATGATCGCAGGCCAATTGGTTATGTTTGTGAAGTATTGTATCAAAATGGCGAAGGCCACGCCGGGAACACACGCCGCCACAGGCCGGGGGAAAATGCGGTAGAAGTCCTTCAGCCTGGCATTGCATATCCGACAGACGTACCAGGGAATGAACGCCGTGTTCTTGGCCAGGAGGCAGATGCTGGAGCCGAGGGCAATCCCGAGGATGCCGAGCCCCAACCCCACAGCCAGCCAGATGGACACCGCTATATTCAAGATGGCCGCTGCCAGTGTGACAAAAGCAACGGTGCGGACTCGCCCCATAGCTGTAAACATGGGGAAGGCAGGCATGACCGAGAGGTTGATCACCAACGGCAATACCAACACCCATAAAACACGCACAGCCTGCCTCACTGCGTGTGGACCTATGCCTTCTATCCCTCCCACCCACGCCGTCATAAATGGTTGAGCGAGCACGCAGAGAAAGACGGCCACGGGACAAACGAGCAGGACCATGACTCGGCTTCCCTTTAAGAAGATCGAGCGGATGCGGTCATGTTGGGCGGTTGCGTACAAGGTGGTAGCGAGGGGCCCAAGGGCATAGACAGCCGTTATGGCAAAGCCTCTCATCAGTCGCCACCATTGGGCGCCGAGGCTGTAGACCGTGACTCCTTCTTTCCCGATGAGCCAGACGATCAACACGTAATCCGTGTATGCGAACAGAAGTAAACTTACACGTGAAATCAGAAGATAGAAGCTGAACCCGGAGACATCCCTCAGTTTTTCCCTGGAAAAGAACCGCCAGGACGTCTTCAAGCCAGGGAGCATGCGGTATCCGGTGATCAGGTTTGCCACACCCTGGATGGTGGCAGCAACGACCATTCCCAAAGCGACGTAAGCCGTGTTTGCTCCGATAACAGAAAACAACAGGACAATTGTCCCCGCACGGGCCAGAATGCCGATGGCAAAAAAGATGCTTCGCAGATCAAACCTTTGCCTGAAGTACATCCCCGCCCCAAACGGGCTGGATACCCCGGTGATGATGAAACCGACACCTGCCAGGAGCATTGTCCACTGGCTGCTTCTTGCCCACGCCGGCTTGACCTTGAAGATCTCAGGGAAGTAGTAACTCAGGGCAACGATCGGGACGCTGGCGACAGCACACAAACCAAGGAGGATAAAGAAGGATGTGTTGAAGTAGCGGTTCGCTTCGTCAGTCTCGTGTCGGGCCTGATGTAAGGTGACGTAGCGTCCTACGGAGGTGGCCACGCCGGAGGTGAAAACCTCGAGGAAGGGAACGATGGAGTACATAATGAGGGGGATGATCGCATAGGCTTCTGGTCCCAGCTTGCCCAGCATGAACGGGATCAGAAATAGCGCGACAAGGACAGAAAACCCCCGCCCGGCCACATTGCAAAGCGAGTTGAAGATGACTCTTTCCCTGGTGTCCACAGAATAGAACCCTCACGGTCACAGAATGGAGACCCGCGGCAAACTCCGGCGCGTCACACTCTCCATTGCTCTTCCCACTGCCCACCGATTCCACAGAGCCTGATGCAACTCCCCCGCTCAATCGAAAAACTCGTCCTGAGGGTCAAAGGGAGGGATCACCACCACGATGACCTTGAGCTTCCCTACAGCTTTGTGTCTCGTTCCCGCATTGATGAGGACAGTGGAGCCGGGCTTGACGGGATGCCTTTCGCCGTTGAGTACAATCTCTCCCTCCCCTTCCAGGACGAAATAGATTTCGCACATGTTCTTATGGTAGTGCTCACGTGCATCTTCGGAAATCTCAGTGAGGTGGAGGGTGGCGACATCGTTTTCCGGCCGCTTCAGGCCGCGCCGAGCCAACCCACAAGGGCATTTGACCGCTTCAAGGTCGTAAACGTTATCCGTGATGAAAGGTACATCCATACCGCGTCTCCTCAAGTTTTCAAAGCAAAGGCTGTCCGAACTGCGCAACGCTCGTTTGGCGGAGGTGTCGGCACATTCAGGATGGGTCTAAGGGTAAGGCACGGCCCTCGGTTTGTCAAAGCGTTCAGCGCGAATCTCAAAATGGCTTCCGACTTCACTGGAAACGAGCATTCCTGTGAGGACCTTCTTTAGACGGGACCGCCCTTTCCAACTCAGATTCGTCCAGAAACGGAGCAAAGTGACCCTGAACCCGGCCTGCTCAAGGAGCTCGATGACCTCCTGAGGGTCGAGAGGGCGCTCATACTTGCTTGCACTTCCCTTTCCACCTGCTGAGATGAGGGACTTGCGACGCAGCGTAAGCCCCTGGTAAAGAGCGAGAGCCCTAAGTAGAGTTGCCCGAAGCAGAGCCCTGGCAAGCTCTCTCGGGTCACGTAAAGCACTCCATGGAGTTCGGTGATAAGAGGTTGTACACGGTTCTGAAATAGCGATAGACCTGTTGGCGACCCGTGCCATTTCCTTAACGGCGGAGCCGAGATCAATGATGTGATGAAGCACCCCGTTGCAGCAGACCGTCTCAAAGCAGCAGTCCCTGAACGGCAAGTGAAAAGCATTGGCAGCTACAGCCACGACATTGTTATCTTGCACGTTCCTGCAAATGGATGCCCGCGAGATATCAAACGCATACACCGGGGAATGGTATCGCTTCAATACACGGCTGAGCTGACCCGTTCCACATCCATAATCGAGAATCGGCCCCTGAAACACACGCGCCCAGCACGTCGCGATCAATTCGGTCTTATCTCCATATACCTTTACGACACGATCCTCATAGTCATGAAGAGCCTCGTAGTCCTCGAGGTCACGTTCATATCTTGCCTGGAGATTGTTAAAGCTCGATTGTCCCGGCTCTTCTTCGGGGTAGTACACTAAATCAGGAATTCCGTCCACTATAGGGTGCGTTCTGCCGCAGCCTGTGCAAACAAACGCCGATCCATTTTCGTCTTTCAAATCTCCTTTACAGGCCGGACAGCACAGCTTCTCAACAAGGCAACTATCAAGGCAAGCGCCCTGCAGCGAGTCACCGGTTTTTTTTGCCCGACTGTTATCCACGACGGTAAGCACCCTTCGCATTGTCCTGATACATCACTTCAACTCGCCGCTGACGGTTCTATCCTTTTGCCTGTTGCGCACCGTGCAGGGCTATAACCGGGAAGTTCCGTTTAAGACGAGGAGCTTTAGCTCCGTCATTTCCTCGATTGCATACTTGACCCCTTCACGTCCCAGTCCGGAGTTTTTGACGCCTCCGTAGGGCATGTTATCCACGCGGAAGGCGGGGTAGTCGTTTATGATGACGCCGCCCACCTCAAGCGTCGAAAAAGCGGAGGAGACGCGATACATGTCTCTCGTGAAAACGCCAGCCTGAAGCCCGTAAACCGAATCGTTGACCTGCTTCAGGGCGTGCTCGAAATCGCTGTAGGGCGTGAGCGTCACAACTGGACCAAATGCCTCACGACAACTGATTTTCATCTTCGGGTCAACGTTGGTGAGGACGGTTGGCTCGATGATGTTTCCTTTTCGCTTTCCGCCGCAGATCACCTTCGCCCCGCCCTGTTTCGCCTCTCGAATCCATTCCATGATTCGGTCGGCACAGGTGGAATCAATGATAGGACCGACGACTGTGCTTCGCTTCCGCGGATCGCCCACCCCCACCTTTTCTCTGATTGCTTTGAGGAACTTCCTCTTGAATGCGGCGAAGACCGGCTCTTCCACGTAGATTCTCTGTACTGATATACAGACCTGACCCGCATAGGCGAAGCTGCCGATAGCGACCCTCTCGGCAGCGAAATCGAGATCACAGTCGCTGTGGACGATGACTGCCGCATTGCCGCCCAGCTCCAGGGTAATCTTTTTTTTGCCACACTTGCTTTTCAGTGCCCACCCCACCGCGTCGCTTCCAGTGAACGACAGCATCTTGATCCGCTCGTCTGTGAGGAGCTTCTGGGCAACATCCACAGAAGATGGCACGACGTTAATTGCACCTTTGGGAACTCCTGCCTTCATGCAAATCCGCCCCAAAATAAGGGAGCAGAACGGGGTTTGCGGCGCCGGCTTAACGACGATTGTATTGCCCGCAGCCAACGCGGGCGCCACCTTGTGCGCCACCAGGTTGAGAGGGAAGTTGAAAGGAGTAATCGCCGCGATGGGACCAATGGGGAATCTTCTCGTGATCCCCGTTCTTCCCGACGCCGTCGCAGCAATGTCCAACGGAATGAGTTCTCCGCCGATGCGTTTCGCTTCTTCGGCCGCTATGGTGAAAGTAAGGATGCATCGGTTCACTTCCCCCTCAGCGTATGTGATGGGTTTGCCTGCTTCACCGACGATCGTTCGGGCAAGCTCTCGTCGCGTGTTTTTCAAGCCCTCGACAATTCTCCACAAAATCGCCGATCGTTCGTATGCTGGCAGTGTTTTCGTCGTCTCGAAAGCGGCGCTGGCAGCCGTAATCGCGGCTTCCATCTGCTTCTCACCGCCCATTGAGACGGTGCCGACGATCCGGCCCTCGTAGGGACTGCGAATGGTAACCTTCTCCCGGGATTCGGCCTGTCTTCCGTTGATAAGCAGCTTGTAGTGCTGGGCCATGCTCTCCTCCCAGATATTTTCCGGTTGGACACTCAACCGCCATGAGTGCTCCTCAGTCAGGAAACGGCCGCCTCACTCTCGTTTAACCCGCTTGAGAAGCGTCCTTATTATTCACGATCTTCCCCCGGCTCGCCAGAATCTGCGTCGCGGTCCCCGTTGAGGGGAGCAAATGGATTCTTGATATACTTTTGCTGGCAAGAAGGGCAGAGGTGGAATTTGAACGTCTTATAGATCTGGTCTTGCAGCTCCTGCGGGTCCTTGTCTTTCAATTCCTCGATCAGTCGCCGGATTTCATCCGTGTGGTCTTGCAGCAAGTCCACTAAGTCTATCTGAAGCGGCTGGTATATAGCGTGGACATGGATATTCAGCTCGTAGATGACCTCCTTCTTTTTCAGCGACTTCCCGCAGAGATCGCAGATGTACTTAATCACTTTTTTTCTCCGCTTCTGCTTCGCCCCTTTCCGTCCGTCGCTCGGCGAATAAATCAGGATGAAGGCACTCTGCCAGCTCTTTCAGTCCAACAACGAAGGCGGGCGATGGCTGCCCTAAAAGGTCGGTGCGTATGTAGTGGACTCGCCCCCTCTTGACAGCCGAGATGTTTCTCCAGATGCGGTGCCTCTTAAACATGGCGAGAGTCTCCGTGACCTTCTCCGGTGAGTTCTTATATTTGTCTTCACCCAGGATGAGAACCTGAGGGTCCTGGAGAACGAGTTTCTCTATGCTATAGGAAGGCCAGGGGCCTCTTTCATCTCTTGCCACATTTTTTCCGCCAGCAAGACCAATAAGTTCGTCAACCAGACTGCCGGGCCCGGCCGTCCGGAGAGGTTCTTCCTGGCCGACCCACAGAACCCTCGGTTTCTCTCGATCGGACAAGTTTTTAACTCTCTGCCGCACAAGGCGGATTTCTTTTCTTATTTCTGCGACGCAGCGTTTTGCCCGCTCGGCGGTTCCCGTCAGCAACCCAATCGTTTCTATGTCCGAAAGGAGCCCCGCCACAGACTTCGTATGAAGAGTGAAGACTGTGACGCCGTGGCCGCGGAGCTGTTCGATCACGTCTCTCGGGTTTCCCCTCGCGGCAAAAACGATGTTCGGCTGGAGTGAGACAATCTTCTCCACGCTGGGATTCGTATATCCGCCCACCTTCACGATCCCTTGAACCTTCCCGGGGCTGCCGTAAAAGTCTGTGACGCCTACCAGGCGCTCTCGGAGTCCGAGACATAAAAGAATCTCCGTGTTGCTCGGCGCGGTGGAGACAATCCGGATAGGGTATTCTTTGACAGACACCCTTTTGCCGAGGGCGTCGGTGGCGGAGGCGAGGCTGGGCCCGCTGTTGTCGGGGGCTGGGTGTTCCCTGCAGCCCTGCAGGAGGAAAGCGGCGAATAACAAAAGGAGCGGGAAACGGCTTGCCCTCGTCATGACCTTGCTGTTGCCGGATAAATGGAGGAACTCAGATGGAGTGTCATGTCCAAAACGCATGTTTGATCTGTACCCATCTCCTTTACTGGCGGACACCTCTTTCAGGGAGATGCCCAGCGCCTGAGTACTCCCATTCACAAATTCTGTCACCTGTTTCTTTCGACAGAATAACACGATAAGCGGGATTGTTCGATCCGTGTTTAACCCCCGCTAAGGTCTCAGTGCAGGGGTAACTCCCTTTACCCTTGAAGGTCGCTTATCATGGATGTCGAAAAAGCGCCTCTCGCACAACACTGCGCCTCTCTGTCTTTGCGAATGCGTGTACTCAGCTCATCATCAGCCACGCCGCCGCAAGCCCCTCCGCCACGAAAAAGCCCGTATTCGCCACAATCTCACACCGCATCGCCTGATGCATCAACCGAAAATGATACAGTCCCAGATATCCCAGCACATACGCCAGCGCCAGCAGTTGCACGAAGCCCGAACCATTCACCCACCCCGAAACGCTCGCCACAATCAGCAACACAATGCTCGCCAACACAACCAGCGCCAGCACCACCTTCGTCCGCTTCTCCCCGATCAGAATCGGAATCGTCTCATTCCCCACCATCATATCTCCCTGGACATCCCTCAGATCCATAAGCGTTGACCGGGCAAAGACCATTGCAAAAGCAAAAACAAAAACCGTCAACGTCGGCAGAAACTCCAGCCTCGCCCCCAACTCCAGCACCGGCAGCAGCACAATCGTCAAACACCACCCTAACGCCGTCCCTAAATTCTTCGACATCGGAAAATCCCGCAGCCGCCTTATCCTGATCAATCTCGTCAGCTTCTTCGGCACGATCGGCAGATTGTAGACCCCTCCCATCACCGTCGCGAAAAGCATCAACCCCAAAGCCACAGGGCTCATCAACGACGACAGAACCACCGCCCCCACCGCCGCAACCAGCCCCGATGTCACCAGCCCCTTCTTGTACTTCTCCAGCACATTCAGCTTGTACGACTCCTTGTACTGCGAGTACTCCCGATCGGTATAGTGATTCAGAACATGAATTGCGAAAATGTATAAACCAGATGTCGCCACCGAAAGCCACGCCGGCCACAGTCCCCTCATCACCGCGCAAGCGAAACAGAGCGCCGCACCACCAAGTCCCACGTAAACATCCCCTTTCACAATAAACTCAATCACCGCCGAAACCGCCCTCCGCAGCCAGCTCCCCCTCGCCTCGCTCAGGTGCTCTAACCTGTCAATCACCTTCTCGATCAGCCAATTCGGCGTCGAAGCCCCCGCAGTCACGCCCACCTCCTCACTCCCCGCAAGGTCCTCCGCCGTCAGCTCGCTCGGCTCCTCGATATGAAACGTCTTCACCCCCATTCCCCGCGAGATTTCCGCCAGCCTCCTCGTATTCGCACTGTTCCTTCCCCCAACCACCACCATCGCATCAACCCGTGCCGCCAGAGCTTTCACCTCCTGCTGCCGCCACGTCGTCGCATCGCAAATCGTGTCGTGGACCTTCACCTCCCCGCCCCGCTCCTTCAGCTTCCTCACTATCTTCTTGAACAATTGCCGTTCCTGCGTGCTCTGCGCCACCACGCACACCTTCCCCTTCCGCACACTCTTCACATCCTCGACCTTCTCGACAACTACGCCTTTCCCATCCGCATACCCTAACAGCGCCGAAACCTCCGCATGCCCCTTATCCCCCACAATCACAATCGTGTACCCCTGCTTCGCCCATTTCTCAATGATGTTCCGTATCCGAAGCACTAAGGGGCATGTCGCATCCCGGCACTCTAACGGCGACCTCTCGATCTCCTCCCTCTCCTCCGGCCCTATCCCATGCGCCCGAATGATGATCGTCCCCGACTTCAACCCCGAAACACTCTCCACAACCCGCACATTCTTCTCCTCCAACATCTCCACCGTCTGCGGACTGTGAATCAACGGCCCGAGCGTATAAATATCCTTCCCCTTCTCCTTCGCCGTCTCTAAGGCAATATTCACCGCCCGCTTCACACCCATGCAAAAACCTGCCGTCTCCGCTAAGTAAATCCTCATCCTTTGCGCCTTTCTTTGCGTCTTTGCGCCTTCGCGAGAGGTTTCCTCTCTCCCCTCTTCTCTCGCCGAGACACCAAGACGCCAAGCTTCCTCCCTATCTTCTGATTTGCACCTATCCTTTGCGACCTTCGCGCCTTTGCGAGAGGCCTCTTCTCTCCCGCTTCTCTCGCCAGGACACCAAGACGCCAAGCCTCCTCCCTATCTTCTGATTTCCACCTATCCTTTGCGACCTTCGCGCCTTTGCGAGAGGCCTCTTCTCTCTCGCTTCTCTCGCCAGGACACTAAGACGCCAAGCCTCCTCCTGTCCGCCTCCGTCCTCTGCGCCCTCTGCGGTTCCTCTCCTTTCGCAACTCCGCAATCCGAAATCTGCAATCCGAAATCGGAAGTCGCCAATCCCTAATCCCTCTCTGCGCCCTTCGCGCTCTTTGCGTGATACACTTTTCACAACTTGTCCTCACTCCTCCCTTTCACCCCGAATCCCGAAACCCGACCCCTGAAACCTGGCCCCCGAAACCCCATCAATCCCGACTCCCCCCACCCCACAATTGTTCACCCCAAACCTCCCCATCGCTCCTGACCCCTGACCCCTGACCCCTGATCCCTGACGCCGTACCCCCATTCTGCCCTACGCCCTCCCCCCTGTCAACCGCAGGCCGATCCCTCCTGCCCCAAACGCAGGGAGCCCGAGACTTTCTTCGGCTTGTGAAAGGGCAAATACTGGTGTACCATGCGCAATTGGAGCGCCCAGAACGGAGGTGCATTGGAATGTCAAAGAAAGCGATAGCGTTATGCTTGCTGGCTGTTCTTGTTGTCTGCATTGTCATAGCGCGCCGTAAACAGGGAAGATTTTCGAATAGAGTAGTATCCGAAACACTCATTGCACGGATTGATTCTTCATGGATACCGGAGTCCCTGATAGCAAGTCCGGACGCCAGGAGGGTGGCCTATGTGGATGAAGTTGGCAAGAAGCAGCTTGTAGTCGTGGATGCAAACAAGCAGAAGAAATACGATGGCATCATGGCAGGCTCCCTCATGTTCAGCCCCGACAGCAAACGCGTGGCTTACGCGGCTCGGCTGGGCAACAAGTGGTTCGCGGTCGCCGATGGAAGAGAGGGCAACAAATACGACGGCATCGGGCAAGGCACTCTCCTGTTCAGCCCCGACAGCCAACGCCTGACTTACGCCGCTCGCATAGCCGATAAGTGGTTTGTCGTCGTGGATGGACAGGAGGGGAAGAAGTACCACGGCATGGTCACAGGCACCCTCATCTTCAGCCCCGACAGCAAGCGGGTCGCTTATGCGGCTGTCCAGGGCGATAAGCGGTTTGTCGTCGTCGATGGACATGAAAAGAACAAATATGATGGCATCGGGCCAGGTACACTCGACTTCAGCCCAAACAGCACGCGGCTTGCCTACGCGGCTCGGGTAGGCCCTAACGGCCGCTCTCCGATTCCCGTCAGCGAGCTATGGCGCTATAGGTTTTTTCTGGTCTTGGACGAAAAAGAGCAGGAGGGGTACTCCGGCCTGGGTCCATTCTGCGGCGTCCCGACCGCGCCCAAACGCCTGCTCGGCTACTCCGGCATCATACTCAGCGACGACCAACTTCAGGTCGTCGACGGAACAGACGAGAACAAGTACGACGGCACCCGCGCACCGTCTATCATCTTGAGACAGCTGAGCAAACTGGTTTCCGTCAGCGGAGGCCTCAACAGATGGCACCTGGCCCTCGATCGGGAAGTCGGGGAGAAATGCGATCACCAAGCGGCACGTACTCCCATCTTCAGCCCGGATAGCAAGCGGGTAGCTTACGCGGCTCGGGTGGGCACCAACCAGCACGCCGTGGTCGTGGACGGAAAAGAGGGTAAGCCATACGATGGCATTGTGAGACACACTCTCCTGTTCAGCCCGGACAGCAACAGGGTGGCCTACGCTGCTGAGCGCGGCAACAAGCCCTCTGTCGTGGTGAACGGAACAGAGGGGAAGAAATACAAGCACATTCAGATGGGCTCTCTAATCTTCAGTGCGGACAGCAAGCGCCTGGCCTATGTGGCCGGCACAGGCAGCAGGGCGGTTGTGGTCGTGGATGAAAAAGAGGGGAAGCGATACCCCGGAGGCCGCAGCGTGACTGCCCCTATCTTCAGCCCTGATAGCAAACGCATGGCTTACGTGGCTCAGACGCTCAGGCGCATGCCCAACGGGGAATGGAGGCAGACGTCGTTTGTCGTTGTGGATGGAAAAGAGGAAAAGAAATACAGTATCGCGCCGGGCTGCCCTCCCATCTTCAGCCCCGATAGCAAGCGGCTCGCCTACGCCGCTGAAGTAGGCGGTAGAAATCCGAAGTGGTTCGTCGTCGTGGATGGGGAGGAGGGGAGGCGACACGACAGCTGGCTCGAGGGAAAAGGGGGCGAGAGGTACCATGTGACGCACTCCAGACGCTTTGCTTTCCTTCTTGGAACGATTGTCTTTGACTCCCCCGATCGCCTCCACTACCTCGCCCAAAAACGCACCCGCATCTACTTAGTCGAGGAAACCATAAAGTAGGATCATCGCGCAGACCCAATACACCACACCCCCCCGCCAAAGCCGGGGCTTCATCGCCATCAACCTCACCCTCAACTCCCCTCCCACATTCCTTTGCGCCCTTGGCGCTCTTTGCGTGATACGCTCTTTCTCTCACTCTGCACATCCGCGTCCATCTGCCTGCCCGCCTGCGCGCCTCGGCCGGTGCATGGTCGCCGCACTCGCACCCGCACCGCAACCCTCAGCATAATCCTCGGCCAGGGCCTTCATCTGCGGTTCCTTTCCCCCTCTCAAATCCACAATCCGAAATCCGAAATCGCCAATCCCTCTCCATCCTGTTCCATCCCTTTGGACTGCGGTAGCCATGCTACCGCCTTCATCCATGGGAGCATAGCTCCCATCCTTCAAATCTTGTTCATCCTGTTCATCCTGTCCAGAATCCCCCCTTCCGCGTTCATCTGCGTTCATCTGCGGCTACCCTCTTCCTCCGCGCTCTCCCTACCCCCTCGGATTTGTATTGACAAAAAGCAACTATTATGCTATACACCTACCATAAAGACTGCAAACCACAACCGCAGCACATAGGGCAAAAAATGAACAACAACGATAAATTCCTCCTCAAATTCAAACACAAGGACTTCATCTGCAAACAGATCGCCCTCTTCAAGACCCACTGCCAGGTCGCCGAAGAGCTCCTCAAGGAATTTCCCGAACTCCCCCTTTCCCTCGAACAAGCCACCTCCAGAGTCAAACACTACGCCTGCAACAAGCGCACCGTCAAATGGCTCAACCGCATCATCCAATACCGCCAAATGATGGAGTACGAATTCCCCAACCGCTACCGCCTCGCCAACAAACACCAGCGAATGATGGAGCTGGAGCGCATCTTCGCCGATGCCATGACCCCCAAACTCCGAAGAGTCATCTGGTTCCCCGTCTCAAAACCCCCCAAAGGCCACATTACTTACGGACACAAAGAACTCCACGAGCCTGACCTCCACACCGCCATCAACGTCCTCACCACCATCCCCAAAGAACTCGACGACCTCTGTTTCTCCTACTACGGCCCGCCCGTCCGCATCACCAAATCGCTCACTTCCGAAGCAATCGTCAAAAAACTCCAGAGGTGGCTCAAGAAACTCGATCTCACCTTCGGCATCAAGTAACATGCCCCATGCACCCTCCTCCGCGCTCTCTGCGACCTCTGCGGTTTCTCTCCTCCTAATTCCGCAATCTGCAATCCGAAATTCCAGGTTCTCTCCTTGCGTGCTTCGCGCTCTCCGCCTGATATCCAGCTTCCCTTCCTCCCTTTCCCTCTGCGCTCTCTGCGGTTCCTATCCTCTCCTAATTCCGCAATCTGCAATCTGCAATCCGAAATCCGCAATTTCAAATCCCTCTCCGCGCCCTCTGCGCTCACTTTGCCTGCACCTCTCTGCATACCCATTTCAGCATTTTCTCAAGCTCAAAACGCTGAATTTTGCTGAATTTTTCGCCCCTTTCGCCTATTTTTTAGGAAGCATCAGGAAAACCAGAGAGACTGACCTCAGAATGAAAAGAATCTTCCTCGTCGCCCTCACAACCTTCATCACTGTCTCAATTGCCCCGCCCACCTTCCCCGCATCCATCTCCTACGACGCCCGATCTTTCCTTCTCGACGGAAAAAGAACCTTCATCTTCAGCGGCGAGCTCCACTACTGGCGAATCCCCAAAGCCGAATGGTCCGAACGAATCCAACGAATCAAAGCCGCTGGCATCAACGCCATCAGCACCCCCGTCCCCTGGGCATGCCACGAAAAAAAGCCCGGCCAGATTGACCTCTCCGACTTCGAGGACTTCCTCAAGACCTGCCAGCAGCAAGGCCTCTTCGTCATCGCCCGCATCGGCCCCATCACCGGCGCCGACCTCGAATTCCGTGGCGTCCCCTACTGGCTCATCGCCAGAAAAGTCCCCGGCATTGACAGCGATAGCGAACTCTACCTCCGCTACGCCGCCCGCTGGTACAACGCCATCTGCCCCCTCGTCGCTCGCTACCAGATCACCAAAGGCGGCCCCATCATCCTCGTCCAGATTGACAACGAATACGAGAACACCCTCGGCAAACCCTTATCCGCCGACCCGAGCCACCTCCGCACACTCGCGCACGCCGCCCGCGAACGGGGAATCGAAGTTCCCCTCTACATCAACTACCGCCTCTGGCCCCCCGCCAACATCCGCAACGTCCTCACCACCCTCGACATCTACCCCGGCTGGAATCTCGACTCCATCCGCTCCGCCCTCTCCCGCCACCGCCAGAAATGGCCCAACCGCCCCCTCTCCATCGCCGAATTCGGCCTCTTCAAGGATTACTCGACAATTGGCAAGCCCCTGCCTCAACCGCCCGACGACCTCCCCGCCGCCTACCGCGCCAACATCCACGCCATGCTCTCTAACGGCGCATCATTCATCAACCACCACACCGTCAGCGGCTTGTGGAGCTTCGCCTACTGGCGCCGCCACGACCTCGGCAGCATCTACTACCCCAACGCCGCCCTCACCGTCACCGGCGGCTTCAACGATACCTACGGACCCCTCCGCCTCACCGGCCAGTGGCTCAACTCCTTCGGCCCCGATCTCTTATCCGCCCGCCAACTGTCTCCCGAGACCATCGAAATCGTCTCCGCACGGTCCGCTTCAACACCACCAAATATGTCCCGGATTCACGCTCGGGCCCTCCAGGGTCCTTATGGCCGCTGCGTCTTCCTCCAGGAGCAGCAAGGAAAGCCCGCCGCTTTCCGCCTTCGTATCAAAGACCTCACTTCCCGGCAGTCGCTAACATTCCCCGCTTCAGGCCAAATCTCCCTTTCTCCCCGCCAGAGCAAGCTCCTCATGGCAAACGTCCAAATTCGCAGTCTCCCGCTCCTGTACTCGACTTCCGAAATCCTCACCCACGGCGCCCTCGGCGACATTCACTACACCGTCTTCTTCGGCGACCACAATACCTCCGGCGAAATCGCCATCGCCACCTCTCAGCCCCCCGCCACCATCAGCAAGTCCATTCGCTTCACTCGCGGCCCCTCCGCTCTCCGCCTCAATTACACCCACTCTAAGGACGACCAGTTCGCCCGCTTCGCTAAAACGCTCCTCATCATAACCACCACCGACCGAGCCGCCCGCACTTGGCACATCGGTAGCGGCAGACGCAGCGCGCTCCTCATCACCGACGCCGACCTCGCCAAAGATACACAGCCCACACCAACTGGAATCGAAACCACCCTCCTCTGCAAACCCGGTGCCACCCATGTCTCCGCCTTCTTCCCCGAGCCACCGAGCCGAGTCCTCCTCGACGGCAAAAAAGCCCGCTTGACAATCGCAGATGGCATCCACCACTTCACCATAAAAACCCCCTCCGCACATTCCGTCCGCCTCCGCCTCAAACGAGGAAAAATCGCTTCCGAAGCCTCCCTCCCAGAAGGCAACGCCCCCTTCGTCAAAATCCCCGATCTTCTAAAACTCGCCCAATCTGGCTTCTACAACCCCGGCTTCATCCGTCTCCGCACATCCGTCCCGAAAAACGCCCTCAGCTCGATCTTCATTGAAAGCAATTCCACCCCGCCACCCGTTCTCCACGTCAACCAGAATGCCCTCCCAGGAAGCATGGAAAAGCAGAATGCTTGGGTCTTCGACCTCCGCCGCAAACTCGGGAAAAGCGAGAATCAAATGAGCCTCACCCTCGAATTCGAGACTGTCCCCGAACTCCGGATCACAACAAGCCGCGAGACAAATCTCCACTGGGAAGCATCCCCCGGCCTCAAAGGCGAATGGCTCCTCCTCTTCGCCCGTCCCGACGGACCCGAATGGAAAAAAACCCGCCTCCCCGAAAAGCCGACCGCGCACGACATCACCTGGTTCGCCCTCACCTTCACCCTCCACCCCAAACCCGCGTGGGAACAACCGCTCCTTCTGAAAGTCGAGGCAGGAGATGAAGCATTCCTCTGGCTCAACGGCCGTCGCTTCGTACGTTACACATCGCGCGGTCCTGAAAAAGCCTTTCCCGTCCCCTCATCCTGGCTCCTCGACGGACAAAACCTCGTCGTCATCGCCGCCAGAGGAGACCGCCCCGTCACTGCCGAAATCCTCTACGACGACGCTCATTCCCTCATGCACCACAAACTGCAGATCGAATGGCGATAAACACGCCAAGCACGCAATCCGGCGCATCGCCCGACCGAACCATGACAATCTTCACTTCCATGAAACCCTGGGCTGTCCATCGTCAACCCCGAAAATCGCCACCGGACGACCCGCACGCTTGACCGCTAACTTCCCGTCCGACAGTGCGACCTCCGAAATCCCGCTCTCCCCCTCGACCGGCTCGATAACCACCCAGAAGGCCGCCGCCTTCCCACGCTTCCGCCAGACGACCATCGGCATCTCGATCATCGAGGGATTCCCTGGGGCTACCGCCGTGATCACCTCGTTCGTACCGTCCTCAGCCGCAGGAATCCGCAGCACCACTCGCTTCGCCCCGTCCAGCCGCCACGTCGCCACAACCTCCTTCGCCGTCTTCCCAACCTCCAGGTCGCGTGGGATGTCATACCCCGCACCCCTGCCGAATTCCTCCCGGCTCATCTTTCCCATCTTCGCCCCTGCGACGCTCAGCTCCCCGAGCCCGTGGTACACCCAATCGAACCAGTGCTCATCCTCGCTCCGCAGCGAATCTCCGATCACCACGTACTCATCGCTGCAAAGAAACACCGTCCTTTGCCACTCGATCCCGCGGTACGCTTCGTCCGCCTTCGCACTCACCCATTGCACATCTCCCTTGCCACGAAAATCAGCCAGCTTCCCCGCCGACCGCCTCTGCGACCTCCGATCAACCACCACCACGTTGTGGCTCAGGCTCTGCCTGTACCAATCGCGATGGATTCTCAGCCCGTACCCCGCGCTCCCCAGGTCCGGCGAGAACATCTGCCCCAGACCCGAAAGAATCACGTTCAACTTGTCCGGATGCCCATGCCCGCCACCTTGAGGACCGTAGTCCATCGCCACGTAGAGGTATCCATCTCCCGGCCACGCGCGAAGAATCGCCAACCCCGAAGCCGCAAGGTTCACACTCTCCTGCTCTCGGAACAACGCCATCTCGGGAGGTTTCTCCGCTCCGTAGAACAAAGCGCTCCTCCCCCTACTTCCGCTTGCCCATTCCACGTGGGCAAGCCAAACCAGGCTACCGAAATCACTCTCCTCGGGGAAAAGCGAATACCCCAGCTCGTACGCCCAGGTCTTGTCCCACAGCCTACCTCCACTCCCGTCATTCGGCGATGGCAGCTCGAAATGCCTGTCCGCGCAAAGAATCGGAAGAACGTACATCTTCCTGATCTTCACCAGCTCTTTGGAAAGATCAATCCCGTTGTTCATCGCCGGAATGATCGTGTTCTCCAGCGCACTGATCGTGTAGAAGTGGTAGCCGAACGAACACTCGTACCACATCCCGTCATCGAGCACTCCTTCCGCAATCTGCCGACGGAATCCCGACCTCGGATCGTTCATCGCGAAATCCGCCAGCCCCTTGTCCTTCAAAACCAGCCCCAGGCACAGCACCGCCGAATTCTGCCAGCAGTGGATGTTGTGGATGATCCGCGTCTGGCTCTTGATGAGCTCCGCCGTCGGCCTCAACCACTTCTCCTCGATGGTTCTCCGATCCTCCTCGGAGAGAACCCCCGAATCGTAGATCAACTCGTACGTCGCCACCGCACGCAGGATGTACGTCGCCTCGTCCAGCGTCTGCCACATCAGTCGCGCCGGCCGGCGCCACGTCTTCCCCTGCACGTAGTTCTCGTAGTAGTCAGCGAACGAGACCAGGATTTTGCCTGCTGCCTTCGCGCAGTCCCGATCTCCGTCAATGGCGTAAACCGTCGCAAGGTCCCTCGCTCCGTCCACCAATCTCCGAAGCGTTGTCGCCCGCCAGTACGCATCGAACTTCTCCCCCCGAACGTAGTGCTTCCCCGCAGGGCAGTAGTGTTCACGCGGCTTCTCCGGGTCGTACCTCAATCGCACCCCGTGCTCCGGGCAGAAGTAGTCGTGATACCACCCGGTCGCTCCCTCCGGAAAATCTAAATCACTCTTCAACCACCGCTTGGCGGATCGCTTGATCTCCCCGTAGCTCCTCCTGGCCCACTCGTACTTCCCGATCCTCTGCCTGGCCCTCTCAATCTGCTGGTCGGTCAAAAACACCACCGGCCTCCCCCCATGAACCCGATCAAAGACCGCGAGACAGGACAAGACGGCTACAATGACAAGAAATCTTCTCCCAAGTGCAATCATGCTTTCCTCTCCTTCCTGTTGTCGTTCTCGGTATCGTCCCACATGATAATCGTGCAATGCCCTGCGGTTCAAGAGCGCGGGCCAGCGCGCCGTTGGACAAAAGCATCCGGAGGCGCCATCTCGGCATCGAGGGGAAGGCGGGCTACAACGGTGAAGTGCTCCACGAGAAGTGTTCTAATCGTGGGGGAATGTGAGCGGATAACCGGAAGAGGCGTGATGCTCTTTCCGCCGAACGGCTGCGATGAGAAAACCCGACGGTCAGCCCTTCCGGGCGCCTTTCCCACGTCTGGGCGGAGGCAGGTCACAGGACTTCGATTTCATCTCCTTGAGTTTCAAATACAAGGTGCTTTCTGCTATCCCAAGGAGGCGAGCAGCCTGACGCCTGTTTCCGTTCGTCTCGTCGAGGGCAGCGATGATGCCCTCGCGCTCCAGCTCGCGCAGGGACTTCGCCTTAATCAAGGATGTCTGGGTGGTTTCCTTCCGTCCGACCCGGACGGGAAGATCATCCAGGTTTATGACAGGCGAGGTGCTCAGGGCCACGACCTGCTCGATACAGTTCTCAAGCTCGCGCACGTTTCCCGGCCAATCATACTCGGTCAATGCAGCCAGAGCTTCCTCAGAAATCGTTCTGGGCTTCTTCTTGCCGGCGCTGAAGGTGCGGATGAGGTGTTCGACGAGGACTGGTATGTCCTCCTTACGATAACGAAGGGGCGGGATGTTGATGGGAATGACGTTGAGGCGGTAGAAAAGGTCTTCTCGGAACGTGCCCTTCCTGACTTCGGCTTCGAGGTCGCGATGAGTTGCGGCAATGATCCTGGCCTGGAACTTGGTCGTCCTGGTGTTCCCCACAGGCTTCATGGTTCTCTCCTGGATGGCTCGCAGGAGCTTGGTTTGGATCTCCAGAGGGATTTCGGAGATCTCGTCGAGGAACACGGTCCCGGCGCCTGCCACCTTAAACAGGCCGTCTCTGTCTCTGGTGGCGCCGGTGAAGGCTCCCTTGACGTGGCCAAAGAGCTCGCTCTCAATGATGTTCTTATTGAGGATATTGCAGTCTATGGGAATGAACGGCTTTCTGGGGTTGGGACCGCAGGCATGGATCGCTCTCGCCACCAGCTCCTTCCCCGTACCGCTCTCGCCCTGAATCAGAACGGTGCTGACCACGTCGCCGAGCCTGCGGATGAGGTTGTAGATTCTTTTCATGCTGGAGGACGCGCCGATGATGCCGTGGAAATCTTCGGTTCTGAGGTCGGCTGGTTCGGAGAGTTCACGCTCCTCGCGGGACTCTCGCCTGGCGGCGCTGCGAAGGAGCATGATCATGTCCCGGGTGCTGAAGGGCTTGGTGATGTAATGATAGGCCCCCAACTTCATGGCCTCGACGGCAGACCGGATGGTGCCGTACGCGGTGATGATGATGACTTCCGTCTCGGGATGGTCTCTCTTGATTTCCTTGAGGAGGTCGCCTCCATCGCCGTCGGGCAGGCGCAGGTCGAGGAGGACAAGGTCGGGCTCGTGCTCGCCGAGAAGGGCGCGGGCCTCGACGGTATTTGAAGCTACCAGAGGGAGATAACCGACGTTGGAAACGATAGTAGCGCAGAGATTGCGGATTTCATCGTCGTCATCCACAACTAAAACGGACGTTTGAGGTTCCACGATCGCCTCCCTTTTTTGAGGTGCTGGCTCGCGAGACTGCTCCGCAGCGCCGCGTGGTGACACAGCATCGTCCAGGGCCACCGGGCCGGTCACTGCGTGAGCTGTCCTGGCTTTGCCGGGTCGTCTTTTGGATTGCTCAGAATGGAAGGCAGGCGACATACGGAAAAACTGGAAGGAACAGCATCCCACGTCTTGGGATGGGCAAAAGCGCTTCTTTGACCAGAAAGGACTCGGCCAGGTCGCGAACTGTTGGAAAGCGATTGGCTAACTCGTACTACTCAATCGTTGTATAGCATGGCACAAAGTCGTCGTCGTGTCAAGACGAGAATTCGCAAGACTTGTATTTTCGCGCGACGCTTCGGACGAATCCTCAGGGCGAGAAGCCGCGCTAAAGCCGGCTCCCACGGGAGATACGCCGTATCCCGTTACCATGAGTTAAAGCAAGTGGCTAAGGGTCGTGCCGGCTAACCTGGATCATTCCTGGTGACGAATTTTCGCGTGGGACGTTTCCACTCTGGAAGGCGCATTCCACTGTGCCAAGGGCGATTACGACATAGGGACCCCCAAAAAGCGCCTGGAAAAGATACGCTGGTCGCGAAACAAAATTCTTTCGCCTCATCACCGTAACATAAACAACCGCAATGAAATGGCTAACAATACGCGGAATTTACGAAGAATCCAGGCTAAAGCCCGGCACGGTGTAACCCCTCAGTTTCGGGGGGGACTCACCCCAGAGAACGCGAACAAGAACTCTAATTCCCTTCCCTCTCCTACTCGCCAATAGCACACCGGCTTCAGAGTGCCGCCGCACGAAGCCTGCTTCCAGAGGGGAAAGGCGGAAACATTATTCGCAGCAATTGAAAAACTGCCGTAATGCCTCTCCATGAGGGCAGGATGAAAGTTCTCCAATTCGCCCCAGTCCTTCATCACCGCTATCTCGCCTGCTCCGCGGCGGGGCGAGTGAAGCGTCTCTCCCGAAAGCGAATGTGAGAAAACCTGGAAGCTTGGTTCTTAACCGTGATGGAGAAAAAAGGAGTTGACAGGGCCATACGTGTGGTGCAACTCTTATAGCGGTGGAAGTGGGCTGCGGTGTGACTCGCCAAGGGGGAAAGGTTACGCTGCTTTCCTCTTGCCTGAGTTCGCAGCCTTCGTTCTTTCTCATGGGTTCCTTTGAACGAAAACAAATAACCTAAAGGTTTCAACACAAGAAAGGAGAGTTACCATGACGCGGACGAACTTTCTCCTGTTAGGAACAGTCTTCCTCTCATTCCTTTTCTTCGCATCACCTACGAGTCCACAAGGCAACCTCCCGGGAGACCCCTGGAAGTTCACGGCCGAAGATATCGGGACAACGGTTCCTGGAGACACAATTTATGATCCTGCCGACCATCCCGAAACCTTCGGTACGTACACCGTAACCACTCACGGGGGCGATATAGGTGGCACCGCGGACAGCTTTCGTTTCCTCTACTTTGAAGCCTCCGGCGATTTTTCCATATCGGTTTGCCTGCTGGAGATAAGTGGCCTGGGAGAACCGTCGGGGCCGAAAGCCGGTGTGATGGTTCGGCAGGACAATACCCCCGGCTCCCCGGTCTTCATCCAGTCTGTTGAACGAGGCGAGGGTGGTTTTTGCCGCTGGAGGCCGACGCAGGATGCGGACGCTCCATGGGCGGGCGCTCACGAGCCCCTTTGCCCGGATCTCTCCTGCCCGACCGATCCTTTCTGGTTCAGAATCAGGCGTGAGGGCGACACATTCTATGGCGAGTACTCCCTCAACGGAGAGACTTGGGATCACCAGGCAGCGGCAGAAGCGACGATAGCGATGACCGACCCCGTCCTGGTAGGCATCTTCCTTTGCAGCCGCTTCGCTGACACCACTACCACGGCAGTACTTACAGACTTTCGCGTGGACGAAATGGGGCCCGGAACGGAAGCTATAGCGAAGGTCGAGCCGGACGACTGGGTTTACGGCGACGAGGAGGTCACCCTCAACGGCAGCTTGTCCGCGTTGACGACCAGCTATCAGTGGACTTATCTGAAGGAGCCCGGCGGTCCGGATATCACGATCGTGAATCCCACGGACGCCGTTGCGACTTTTACGCCTCCGGGTACAGAGGTGGGGTACACACTGACGTTTCGCCTTGAGGTCGAAGGAGACACCGGAACCGATTCGGTTGACTTCCCGGTCTACGTCCGGGCTGTGAATGCCCCCAAGGTGGCGCCCAGCAATTTGCGAGTTTCGCCACTGGACTTAGGGGCCGGTGGCTTGGGCTGCAACGTGGAATGGGACCCCCTCGTTGATGCGGAAGGGTACCAGATCGGCCTGAAATTTGACTCGACCATCCAGTGGATCGAGGTCATCCAGCGGACAAGTTACCAGAGCGGGGGTATGCTCGAGGGGGACACGCGGACGATCGTCATCCGAGGCAGGAACAAGTACGGAACTTCTGACGAGCCAGCAGCCATAGCGGAAGTGACCTACACGGCCATGCCGAACATAGCCCTTGGAGCATCCGGATACGTGTTTCTGGGGGACACGGACCCGGTGGGGATGAACAACGGTGCGACGGACGACAGCACCAGCAGTGTCGGGCTCTCGCCCGACATCACGACCTACTGGGGCTACACCTGGGATGAGGTGCGGTTCTTCGACAACATCGTCTACTACACGGGCAACATGACAGGTAGTGGCGGATGGTTTACGGACCTGGCGGTTGAAGTCACGCAGGACGGAACCACGTGGCAGGACGTGCCCATCCTCGACATTTACCCGGGATTGGACTTCTCTGATCAACGGCAGGGGAAAGAGGCTTTCACCCGGTACGACATTGATATTCCAGCGGTGAGAGGGACAGGCATTCGCATCTCGGGGATGCCCGGGGGGATGGGTCTCTTTACCACCGTGGCGGAGCTGGAGGTGTTTGGTGACCAGATGCGAGCGGCGGACGAGATAGTGGCACAGGGTGTGGATGCGGTGTTCCCTGAGGGAGGCACCGCCACCCTCAATGGCAGCCTCTCGTTCTCGCTGGCAGGCCCCATCACCAGCTACGCATGGACCGGTCCCGCTGGCATCACGATCAACAACCCGACCAGCGCTGTGGCGAGCTTTGATGCGCCGCGTGTGGGCGCGGACGAGGTTTACGTCTTCAGTGTGACGGTGACCGATGATCAAAGCAACACCGATACGGATGACGATGTTCGCATCACGGTCAGGAACCTTGCCACGGCGGCGGTGGCTGGGATTGACCAGAGGGCGCTGGAGGGCACCGAAGTGGCCCTGGATGGGTCCGGCTCCACGACCACCACGGGCGATCTGACCTACCTGTGGACCCAGACCGCCGGGACCGAGGCGGGGGTGACCGGAGCCACCACGCGTACAGTGACCTTCGATGCCCCCGTTCTGTGGGACTTCATGGAGGGGCTGACGTTCCAACTGCAAGTGGATGATGGAGCGGGCGGCACCCCCACCGACGAAGTGACCATCAGCGTGTACAACTTCGCAGGATTGATCTTCCCGTTAGGGTCCGGGTATTTCAAGGAGCTGCTCCATCTGGGAGATACGAATATAGACCGGATTACCTTGCCGATGACCGCGGCAGGCAACGATGCTCTGGAGACGTGGGGAGGTCGAGCCAACCAGAATCCGCGTCCGGGTGAGCCGTACGACTTCTCCGACACCGGCATAACGACCACGGTCAATCCCATGGTATGGACGCCGGAGCAGACGGACAACGGGTGGTTCATGTGGGACGGTCGAGCGGGCGAGGCGCTGGACGAGTTCCAGCAGTACTATCACGTTTACATCATCTCTCCGTCGAACCGGGACGTGATCTATCGCACCCGCAATGATGATGAGTGTCGGGTGTTCAACAATGGGGCTCTGGTGCTGAGCCGCGGCGTTTGGGACAATAACACAGAGCAGCTTCAGACCGGTCTGGTTTCCGGGGGAAGAGGGCTGAGCAAAGGCGTGAACTCCATCACAATGATGTTTGAGGAAGGTGGAGGAGGAAATTTGATCGCGCTGCGAGTCACCGACATGGATGGCAATGAATACACCGACCTGTCGTACTCCGTGGGTCCGGCGTACATTCTGAAGAACGCCTATGGGGCCAGGAAGTTACCGCCGGTGTCCTATGAGCCGGAGGTGGCAGTGAACGTAGAGCTGTCGGTGCGGGTGAACCTTGTGGCCACGCCGGGCACCGTGACAGTTCTGGAGCAGATTCCGGAGGGTCTAAGTGAAAGCGATGTCAATGCCCCCGGCGCCACGGTGGCCGGCGGAGACATTCGCTGGATCCTCACAGGAGATGACGTGAAGACCCAGACGCTGACCTATTCCGTGACGCCTCCGGCCGGGATGACCCAGGCGCTTGCCTTTTCGGGGACGGTTTCCTTCCCCGGGGACAGCTCGGAGATTTTTGGTGGTAGTGTGATGTACGCGGTCCCCACGGCGCCGAGATATGTGGAGCTGGAGATGCTTCAGGCGGCACACGTGAGCTGGAGCGCTCCGGCAACGGAAGGTGCGGCCAGCTATCGCGTCGAGCGGAGCGTGGACGGCGGGCCCTGGGAGGAGATCCTCACCACCACCACCTCCACCTCCTACACGGACATGACGGTTGAGGAAGGCAACAATTACAGCTACAGGGTGTACGCCACCAACGTGGTTGGCGCCGAGGGAGCTGCCTCGTCGCCCACGGAGCAAGCCTCCCTGCCCGTGATGGAGATTAGAGAAGCAGAGAACTTCAATTACGGGCAAGGGCAGTACCCCTGGACTGACGCCGTGACCGAGGCGGCCAATGAGGCTCCAGCGGCCGATACACTGGATGACGAGTTCGATTACTACCACCCGAACACAGGAGGGCCAGACCCGCGCGTCTATCGCCCGCTGGACAATACGGCCGAGGGCTTAGGCATCCACTTCGGTGCAGACGTGGAGACCAAAATCGGATGGGTCAGCCCAGGCAGTTGGTGGCGGTACACCTTCGACGTTCCCGAAGCGGGCTGGATAAAACTGACCTTCAGAATTGCTACGCATTCCAGCAGGGAAGAGGTCACCCTGGCCGCCTATTGGGATGAGACGCTCATCGGAAGTGTCACCTTCGCGAACAATTTCGTGATGACGTGGGAAGTTCTGGAAGATCAGATCGAGGCCGCCGCGGGAGAGCATACTCTCAGGCTGCAAGCCGTGGCAGGGGGCACCTCGGATTGCTTCGACTTCGACGCCATCGCCATCGGGTATAACTGGACTCCACCCAGGAGAGAAACCATCTGGGAAGACGATTTCGACTCCTACACGGCCAATTCCGAGGTGTTCGACGCGGCGGTCGGCGGGTGGACCAAACAAACGGCGGGCTACCCCGATGGAGCCTGGCAACTGTGGAATACAGCGGTAGACCCGGACATCGCGGGGATGGTGGATGGGTTCATGATGTCCAACAGCGACATGTCCGGAGAAGACGCCCCGTTAGACGAGCAGTTGATCTCCCCGCAGATAGACACCAGCGACTACACCAAGCTGCGGCTGAACTTCAACTGGAACTACCAAAACTACCTCATCGACCCCGACGATCCCCAGATTGCAGAAGTGGACCTCCGGGTGTTCGATGCGGCCACCGGCTGGGGCGACTGGATCAACCTGCTCCATCTGGACTTAGACTCGGTTCCTATTGACCTCGATCCGGCGATTCTGAGTGGTACGGACGTGCACGATCTGTCGGTGTACGATGGCAAGATCCTCCAGATTCGGTTCCACTACTACGATGCGGAGTGGGACTACTGGTTCGCGGTGGACAGCATCCGGGTCTCCGGCATCCAGCCGGAGATACGAGCGGGAATCATGGGGCTGAGCCTTGTCGGCGACCAGTTGACTCTGGACTGGGAACCACACGGAAGCTACTACATCGAGCACACTTCTGACCTGACGGGAACCTGGGCGGACATCGCAGGGCCGATCACGGGCACCACGGCCGTCGTGACCATCCCGGCCGGGGCTGAGGGCTACTACCGCCTGCGTGCCGCAGAGTAAGCCCGCACCAGAGGAGGAAAGAGGCAGCCCCCGTGCGGACCACGGGGGCTGCCTTGTTCTATGGCCTCCCGGTGGACGTCGGACCCTTGAGCAAGCAGGGAGCTGTTTGCCTCACCTATTGGCAGGTTCGGCAACAGAAAACGTGCCCCTGATTGTGTCTTAGGAGTCTGTGCGAATAATGGTTAAAACGTCAAGCAGTGGGAAGGCGTAGCCAAGATAAGCCACTATTTCATGTGGCGCTCCCATGAGATCCGCACCTTATCGCAGCGATTGTGGGCACACGGCCCCACCGGCTCTCCGGAAATTGATTTCTCGGACACGCTGCTATATATCAATACGGGATGGTCCTCGTCGGCATGGCCTTACTGAAGCTTCACAACTCAGCCGACCGCGATACAAAGGAAGAAGACGACGACATCTACACCAAGATAGACTACGTGACAAGAGCCATCTCGCCCTTCCTTTTGCCAATGATCACAGCACTCGGCGGCGAGCTCGTCGAGCCGGCCAAGAGATACGAGGATGACTGAGGTCGGCCCTCCGAGCGCGACAGCGACCTCCGCCGCCACGCTCCACCCATCGCCCCGGCCAACGAAGCGATTGCTTGACAAATGGCAGCATTTGTGGTATAATCATGCCAAAAATTGGGCGAAGCGCGAACTGCACTCTCTCGTCCCAGACAAAGCCGCTTTCTCTCTGGGTGCTCCGCGTTCTCCCTGGCCGCCATGTGTGCAAGAAGTGAGCCCCCGGGCCAACGCCCCTATCTGAGCATTGCCTTGAGCGCACGAACGGGCAGGCTGCGGTTCGCGGGATCGTGTGGGCATTCCAGTACGCCTTCTCGTCGAGAAAGTACTGGAAAATACTGGCAAAACCGCCCGTTTTGGGGTTTAAAGGGCAAGGGGGTTATCGGTTCTGTAGCAAGGAGTTACAACGCAAAAATGGCCACTTTTTGTGCAGAAAAAAAAGTGCGTAAAATGGGCTTTGGAAGCAGGCGTGACGGGGCTGGTCACTGGCATCGAAATCTGCGATTGATCGTGGTCAGGCCGTGGGCCCGGTCAACCCCAGGCCCGAGCACAACGGGCGTGCAACGGGGTTATTGCGCCCCGTCAGGGCTTGGGAGATCGTGTGCCCGCATACCCGGGCCAACGCCCAGGGACCGGATGCAATCGAATAATCCAACAGGGAAGATGCTTAGCGTCTTGGCGAGAGAAGAAAGGGGAGCAGAAGGGAGAGGTCTCGCGAAGACGCGAAGGCGCGCAAAGGGGGACTATGGAGCGCGGGAGCTTCGCTCCCTCACAGGAAAGCGGTCCCGCCCCGCGGCGGGACTGCCGCAGTCCAAAGGGCCGCATCGGACTTGTCGGCGAAGTCCCCATGCCGCGCAAACGCGGCCACACGCCTCGCGAATCCACCATTGACAAAAGGGTTAAATTTCGCTATAATATTGCCCAAATGGTAAACCACCGGCAACTCCACAATACCGACGCTCGATCCAGGGGCCTTTCCCGAGGCGCTTTCACCGCCCTTTTCTGCCGCCCTGGAGCGACATCGTCCCCCTTTGGACTTCGACCGTCTTCTGACTGCCCCTCCCATCCCACATTTTCCCAACCAGGTTGGGATTTTTTAGGACCACTCAACTCTGCCCCATCCTCCTCTGCCCCAGTCACTTACTTGCGAATCCATGACCCTGAAAACCCTCGAAAAAGTTGGGGTTTTCGCCCTTTCCCCCTTTTTTTAGAGAGCGAACCATTGCGTCCCGAGCGCAGCCCCGTAGCGCCTCCTTGCCTGCGGAAAGGCCAGGAACCTCGCCTACCCGATCTTCTGTCATCCTTCGCGCCTTGGTGCCTTTGCGAGAAGTCCTCTTTTTCTCTCGCCAAGACGCGAAGCCGCCAAGAGATGGAGAAACGGTTTGACAGGGGGTTGGGTGGGGCGTATTATCGGGAGAGAAGAAGGTAAGCATTCAATCAGACATGTGCTTTTTCTCGAATGGAGGAGAAGATGATTAAGCTTGGTGTGTTTTCGGATGAGGTTTCGCAGAATCTCGCGACGGCGATTGCGCTGGCGAAGGAGTTCAATCTCAACGGGCTGGAGATTCGGTCGGTCTGGGACAAGCCTCCGCAAGAGCTGGATGACGATGACGCGGCAAAGATACGGGGCGCTTTAGATCAAGCGGGGCTGGAGTGTTACAGCATCGCCTCGCCATTGCCGTTCGGCACCTCCACGCGTCGTGCAGTTGTTCCATATTCTATTCAGACAGGGAGTGAGGCGATGTCAGGATGGCGCGCCCTGCCAAGGTTGCTCATCGGGATTTCACAAGCATGGGCTCAAAATATCTCCTCGAACAAGGCGGTTTCCCACGACGGAAATCAATGGCTGATCGCCAAGGACCCGCAGAATGTGGGCGAAGAGCAGTAGTGGTGGAACGCTCCCCGTCCGAAGGCCAAGCCAGTTGCGCTGTGGGGGACGGATGACATGCTTAAGAATTGGTTGGACGCAAGCGGCATCCCGAGTCGCCGCTTACGATTCCCATATCTCCAATGTCGGGCAGTTGATTCTGGTGGGCCGAAACGCGCCTGGAGGGGACAAAGGAAAAGCCTTTCGAGAGTTGGCGCATCATATAGGCTCCGGCTGTGCGGTCGTGTTCATTGACCATGGCGTGTTCAGAGAAGGTGACGACACTACCCGATGGGCGCCCATGAGCCCCAAGGGAGAGATCGTGCTCGACTGGGATCATAACGGAGCCTATCCGAAGATCGAAGGGAAATCGTGGCTCTGTTCCGAAGCGGCAGAGGAAATAGCAGTAGTACCGGCCTTTGGGATAACCTATCCGAAATCCCCAACCGATCTGCCGGGGCTTCGCTGGCTCCAAGACTCGCTTGTGGTCAGGTGCAAGCCCTAATGATGGACAATTCTGCGCGAAGGTAGTAAACTAAGGTCGTAGAAGGTGAGTCGAGAAATACGCCAAAACAAGCGGTGGAAGGTAAGATTCTGCCTGCGGAACTCAAGTCGATAGGAGGGCATGACAATGCCATCTGGAATCACCCGACGGGAGATGTTGAAGCGCCTGGTGGGCGCGGCTGGTCTGCTGGCTCAGGGCCGACTGCCGTTAGCTCTATCTTCGGAATCGGCGCCCGGGGCTCGGAAGCTACCTGACAAGTCCGAGACGGCCCCAAGCTCGCCGGTGGCCATGCAGCGCTGTGAGTCGTTCGAGCCACAGTTGTTCCGGCGGAAGCTCGATGCCGTGTTGGACCTGATTGGTGGAGTTCAAAAGCTTGTCCGCAACAAAACGGTCACGGTAAAGGTAAATCTTACTGGCATGAGCTGGGAGCCGTGCTTCGGACTGCCTGCGTACGAGACCTACCAAACCCACCCCAGTACCGTGGCGGCCCTATGCGCCGCTTTGCACGACGCAGGAGCCAAGCGGATCGTGATCGTGGAGAACTATTATTGGGATAGGCCTCCTGAGAAGACCCTCAGTGATTCAGGCTGGGATGTGGCGGCGATCAAATCGGCTGGCGGCCATAAGGTAGTGTTCGAGGACACACGCAACCGCGGCCGCTGGCCCACATACAGCCGATTCAAAGTCCCCTGGGGAGGATTCATATATCCGGCCTTTGACCTGAACGGGCGCTTTGAGAAGACAGACGTGCTGATCTCGCTGTCGAAGCTGAAACAACACGCCTGTGCGGGCGTGACAATGACGATAAAGAACATGTTCGGGGCCACGCCATGCTCGCTCTATGGCAATGACGCGCCTAAGGAGAATTGCCTGGTTCACCGCACGGAGATGTTCCACGATGGTCGCAAGAGCGTGCCTGAGGGTGTTCCGGCCGAACTGGACCATGGCCTGCCTCGCCGCGCTACCGTCCGCGTGCCACGGATTGCGTCCGACATTTACGGTGCCCGTCCTGTGGACCTGGGCATTGTTGACGGCATCCAAACCATCCGCGGTGGAGAGGGCCACTGGAATAGAGGGATAGGGCTGATGAAACCCAAGCTGCTGTTAGCTGGGCGAAATGGTGTCTGCCTGGACGCCGTGTGCACAGCCGTTATGGGCTTTGACCCTCAGGCCCCACATGGACGTTTGCCGTTCCAGGGTGACAACTGTTTGAGCCTTCTGGCATCTGTTGGGATCGGTACAAATGACCTGAGACGTATTGAGATTGTCGGCCTACCTCTGAAAGAAGCGGTCCACCCTTTTGCTCCCCAGAGACATGACCGCGGATAGTCCTTAGTGCAAACTCAGGTGCACGGTGTCCGCGCCACCTGTCATTGAACAGGCCGAGACGGAGGGGCCATGAGTCTTGCGAGGAATCCGCACACTGAGGGCTTTTCATAGCCCGTCGCTCCTCTCGCGAGGTTGGCGTGCTGTTATGGTCGGTAACAGCGAAAAGCAGGGTGAGCGACGAGACGAAAAGTCTGCCCGACACTCGTGGCACAGGCAAGGTCGGGTCTCCGCTGTCCAAACAAGTGATACACGAGTACAGCATCCGCTCGCTCCCGCGCGACGTGCGCCGAAATGAGGTCTTCGGGATCGTACAAGGCATCAACACCCCTTGATTGACGAATCGAATATCGTTTTTCTGGGCTCTATCCAAGGAGGGCGATCTCTGCGCCGGGTTCTGTGAGATTGTCGGCAGGCCAACGCTCGCCAGCATCCGACTGCCCTTCGTCGCATCAGCCAGAGGCTATCGTGTCGAGCTCAGCGGCGATCGAATGGAGGGAATCCGGGTTGTGCATGGTGCTGCGGGCCTTGACTGCTGCCCTTCCGTCTGGCCGGTCAAGTTGACGGTGTTTCGGGCGGTTATTCTGCCCTGGGTGCAAGTAGGGGGATTATTCGCAATGGGAGCATTCAGGCTCACCAGGACATTGCTGGTAAGTCTGTTCCTGGGGCATGGGGTCCGGGGCCCGCGCCGGCTGTTAGCATAACCTGGACGCGCCTCTTGCCAAAGACTCATGGAGTGGTTATCCTGTCCCGGCCAAGACAGCTACGGCCCTGTCCGTTTTTCAATGGACCTTTCCAGTTAGGGCACGAAGGGAAATGGGTGTAGTCTAATTGTTGTCCACGGGGCGTGTAGTCCACGGTCCGTCAAGAGAACAATAAGGTAGTCGGGGAACCGAACAGGATGTGTTAATTCATAAGAGCACATGGAGATTGTATGGATAGAAGGGCCTATTTGCAGTGGGTAATCAACAATACAAAGACAGCATGGTGGCATGATTCGGCTGAGCCGACCGAGTTAATGCGTGGCCTTGAGCGCGGCGCCGTAGGAGTGACGACAAATCCCATGTTAACGTGTGTTGCGCTCTCCACGAATAGAGTCCTATGGGCAAAAGAGATCCGAGACGCACTATCAGGGAGTGCAAGCTCAGAGGAGTCTGCGGAAGCCCTAATGAGAGTGGTTATTGCACGCGCAGCAGAGAAGCTGATGCCTGAGTACGAAAGAAGTAGTGGGAGGATGGGATATGTCTGCGCTCAGGTAAATCCTGCTCGTGCGGGGGACAGAAGCGCCATGCTCGCTATGGCAAGGCGTTTCCACCAGTGGGCACCGAACATGGCGGTGAAGCTGCCCGCGACGGCGGCTGGGTTGGATGTGCTTGAAGAATGTGCCGCAGAAGGGATCACGGTAACGGCGACGGTGAGTTTCACGGTCCCACAGGTGATTGCCGTTGCCGAGAGATACCGCCGTGGCATCCAGCGTGCCAGGAGAAATAGAGTCGAACCGGGGAGATGTTTTGCCGTCATCATGATCGGTCGTCTGGACGATTACCTGAGAGATGTAGCCCATGATTACGAGGCTGATGTTGATGAATCTGATATTCAACAAGCCGGAGTGGCGGTGACGAAGCGAGCTTATTCGATGTACACCGAACGCGGATATGAAGCTGTCCTGATCATTGCCGCATTGCGAGGGGCGTATCATATGACAGAACTGGCAGGAGCAGAAATTGTCATGTCTATTGCTCCGAAGTATCAGGAGATACTATTGTCTGAGAGTTTTCCCTGCGAAGAGCGGATTGATGTGGGGGTACCGGCTGATGTGATTGAGCGGCTTTCCAAGTTGGCGGAGTTTGTACGCGCCTACGACCCTGAAGGAATGATGCCCAAGGACTTCATTACCTATGGCGTGACACAAAAGACGCTGTCCCAGTTTTACGAGGCTGGCTGGAAGCGGTTAGAAACATTGAGACTTGATGATCATTAAAGACCTAATGAGCGCATTGGATACTGCCCATGCGTTGGGAGTTCCCGTTGCTTTGTCCAGCGCAGTGATGGAAGTCATGCAGGCCTTGAAAGTGGATGGTAAAGGCAAAGATGATCATGGTGGAATAATTCAGTTCTATGAGAAGTTGGCCAAAGTCGAGGTGAGGCAATAATTGCGGAAGGGGTGATGGACTCGAAGTCGTCGGGTATCGTTGCCTCAGCATTATGCCATGGGCAACAAGTTTGCCAAAAGAAAAGTGAATCCCAATGCAAGAAATCCGAGGACCGCGAGAAGGATAGTCCAGGACTTGAGTGTTTCAACTTGTGTTAGCACACTCATCCGGGCAAAAATCCAGAAGCCACTATTGTTCATCCAGTCACCAACGCAAGTAATTCTTCCGCGTACGCCTTCACAACGACCTTGCCAGGGGCACCAACAAAGAGAAGACAGTGTCGAAGAAGGCCGGAATGGAGAGCACAAAGCCGCTTCGCATCAAGGCAACGGATGCGCGTTTTTCACCCAGGGCCTTCAGGAACGACCGCACGATCCGGTCTGCTGCGCCGCTGTCCATCAAGCATTTGCCAATGATGGCCGCCAGTGCGATCACAATTCCGATACTGCCCACCACTGAGCCAAGCGCACCTGCCACACCAAGGGAGGGGGCAAAACCCTCGGGTGCATCACCAATCGCGTAATCGTACGGAGGCGACGTGCCGAAAGCCACGATTGGAGGCTCTTTCCGCGGATCGGGAACAAGGGTGAATCCAATCAGCACATCGTTGACAAAGAAGGAGAGAATGCCAATACTCTCACTCAGAGCATGGAAGAAAAACCGGCTCTGCTTCGGCATGTCGGCGTAAAAAACGTTTGGCAGTTTTGGATCTGGGCCGTAAACTCCGTACTGGTGGAGCTTGTTTATCGTGACCACGGGTTGGCTATTCCGGCTCAGGACTCAGGTCGCCAATAGCGAACATCCCAGGGGGGTTCTGATGAAACGGTTGTTTGTCGCAATTGTTTTTTGCATCGCTGTTCTTGTGTGCTCGATGGCTTACGCTGCCGATATGCGTGCCTCAATTGCCCTTTGCTCTGATTATCAGGGCGAAGGGAGCGAGTTCATCATTTCGTGGTCTGCGATTCCAGGAAAGTCCTATGATGTCCTGGCCACCACTTGGCTTGCTGGTGGTTGGAGTACACTCAATGCAGAGCCGATCGTGGCTCAATCCGAGGAGGAGAGTTGCCGGGACCAGACCACCAGTGCCAAGAGGTTCTACCGTGTCCGCAAGTTGGATACGGAGCCACCAGAGGTTGTCTATCTAAACCCGAGGGATGGGGCAATTGCAGTTGGGCGACAGGACTGGCTCGCCGCACATCTGCTGGATGAGTCTGGTGTCGATCCGGAATCAATATCGTTCTCCGTCGGCTCTGGCCCACCTATAGGCGTTGATGATTTAAGGCTAACCTATTCGAACGGCGTCCTGACCTACACGCCCAGGGCCGATGAGTACCTTGGTGACTACGCGGAAACAGTGACAGTTTTGCTTTCTGTTTCAGACACACTCGGCTCCCGATTCGAGAATTACGCCTGGTCGTTCAAGCTCGAGCTGGAACAGGTGCTCGCCGGAAACGTGCTTATTATTAACGACGCGTCATGGGTCGCTCTTCTGTCGGCGGTCAGGGACACATATACGTTCAGCTACAGCGGCGACACACCCGGTCTCTCAACTGGCGAAATCTTGGTTAGCGCAGACCAGGAGAACCCTTACAAAATACGAATATTGAGTGTCACGGACTCTCCTGAATCCCATACGGTTGAGCTGAAGACGGAGCCTGCGGCTCTGGCAGAGCTGTTTGAACAAGGTAGTATGAGGGCGTGTTACGCAACTCCCGAAGAGGAGCCAGGAACGACGTCACTGAAAAGCGGCGGTTCCGCGCCTTTGTTCAATGCCAGATTAGCGTTGGATGGCGTCAAAGTTGATATAGGGGACAATTTCACCCTGGAAGTGATATCTGGTTTGGTGGAGTTTGATCATAATGCGACTGTGGCTGCGGAATTTGGGCATTTGATACCCACGTCTTTCGACGCAGAAGTCAGCGGGACAGTCAAGCTGGACATGATTGTCAAGGCAGCCGCCCATGTTCCCGGAAATTATACGAAGGAGGTGACCCTCAAGACCTTCAGAAGGGTTTTTGTCCAGTGGATACCAATTGAAGTGCCGCCTTTTGTCATCCCGGTGTGGGAAGAACTGGTTCTGGACTTCAATATCGGGTTGGATGCCAATGCGCAAGCGGACGGATGGGTCAAAGCAGGCTTCAGCTCCTCAAACGAGGTTACGTTGGGCGCTACTATGCGTAATGGTGAGTGGAGCAAGTATCAAAATCGTAAGGGAGAATTTCATCCCGTCTCGCCTACGTGGCAGATGGACGGTGGTGTCAGGGTCAAGGCCTACGTGGAACCAAAGGTTTCCGTTTATCTTTATAGCCTGGCAGGAGTCTCGGCTGACCTGAAACCATACCTTGAGCTCAATGGCTGTTTCCAACTGAATCCTCTCGCCTACTCCTGGGAGCTGTATGCGGGACTGACGAGCGATCTTGCAATCGAGTTGCGTGCATGGCCAGATGAATGGGGCGACCTCCCCTCATGCAGGCTTATCGACCTGAGGAAAGAGCTCCTTCGGGGACGTCACCCGGATGACTGGACCGGCGCGAGCCACTGCGTGCTTTCGGAATGCATTGTGGAAGGACTGGGTTTTGACACGATGCCGGGTCTTCCCGGTAATTCTATTGCTGTGGACTCGGCTGGCCGCTGGCATGTTGTTTATCAGGACAACAGTTTTAGCGGTTATGATGAGCAGAGGGGATATAGATACTTCCATACCTTCATTAAGTACGTAAGTAGCACCTCTGATCCGGTGGTTCTTGCTGAGCGTGTGGCTGATCAGTACGAGTGGAGCGGGTCATACCTCGAAACCCCGAGCATTGCGGTCGGCCCAGACGACGTCCTCCACGTCATCTACCGCGTGCATGAGCGACCTGCCGGCTGCGCTGTCATGTACATGACGAAGGCATCCGGTTCTTGGTCATCCCGTAAGAAGCTTGTGGAAGGACTGGGTTTTGACACGATGCCGGGTCTTCCCGGTAATTCTATTGCTGTGGACTCGGCTGGCCGCTGGCATGTTGTTTATCAGGACAAGAGTTTTAGCGGTTATGATGAGCAGAGGGGATATAGATACCTCCATACCTTCATCAAGTACGTAAGTAGCACCTCTGATCCGGTGGTTCTTGCTGAGCGTGTGGCTGATCAGTACGAGTGGAGCGGGTCATACCTTGAAACCCCGAGCATCGCGGTGGGCCCAAACGATGTCCTCCACGTCGTCTATTCTGTATATGAGCGAGGTGTCGGCAACGCTGTGATCTACATGACGAATGCATCCGGTTCTTGGTCATCCCCTAAGGAGATTGTAAAAGGACTGGATTGCTCCACGACTCCCGGTCTTCAGGGTAATTCTATCGCTGTGGACTCAGCGGGGCGTTGGCATGTTGTTTATCAGCACGGCGCTTCGAGCGGTTATGATGAGCAGAGGGGGTATAGATACAGGCATACTTTCATTAACTACGTAAGTAGCGCGTCTGATCCGGTGGTTCTTGCTGAGCGTGTGGCTGATCACTACGAGTGGAGCGGGTCATACCTCGAAACCCCAAGCATCGCGGTGGGCCCAAACGATGTCCTCCACGTCATCTATTCTGTATATGAGCGAGGTGTGGGGAACGCTGTCATGTACATGAAAGGCCTATTTGATGGGCCGGGCCAGAGTTGAATCGGCAAGGATCTGGGCTCTGCTGAGTGCGAAGGTCAAGGCGGGGCGATGATTGAAAAATCGCTCGCCTGGCTACGCAGCGCGCTCAGGGAACTGGGAATCAAAGAAGCCAAACAAACTGCGGACAAAAGGAAGAGATAGGAAGACATCCCAACTAATGTACAAAAGGAGGCAAAAACGATGAAAAGACAATCGCTTAAGCATGAAACCTCGCGCCGAGAGTTTCTAAAGACTTCGGCCACGGTGGCCACGGCGCTGGCGCTCGGGAGCTTCGATGTTCGTCGCGGCGCTCATGCGGCAGGCAGCGATACCATCCGAGTCGGCATGATTGGTTGCGGCGGTCGTTGCACAGGGGCCGCCGTTGACGCTATGGATGCCGACCCCGGTGTGCGGTTGGTGGCCATGGCTGATGTGTTCATGGACCGGGTTCAGGGAAAACGAAAACATCTCAAAGGGCAGAAACCTCAGCAGGTAGCGGTGGACGACGATCACTGCTTTGACGGCTTTGATGGCTACAAGCGAGTGATTGAGAGCGTGGACGTGGTGCTGATTGCGAACGCGGCGAAGTTCCACCCGTTGCACATGAAAGCAGCCATCGAGGCGGGCAAGCACGTCTTTGTGGAGAAACCCCACGCCATTGATCCCGCCGGCATCAAGGTGGTCATCGCCGCGTGCGAGCTGGCGAAGCAAAAAAGGCTCTGTGTGGTTTCCGGGTTGCAGAGCCGGTATCATCCCGGCTATCGCGAAACCGTCAAGCGCATCCATGACGGAGCCATCGGCGAAGTCGTGGCCATCGAAGAAAATTTTCTTCGCGCGCCGTACGTGCTCTATGCACGCAAGCCCGGCCTGAACGAAGTCCAATACCAATGCAGCAATCAATACCACTTCTCCTGGCTTTCCGGCGACGACGTGCCGCAGTCGCTGGTGCACAACCTTGATCGTGCCAGTTGGGTCATGCGCGAACAGGCTCCGATCAAGTGCCACGGTCTGGGTGGTCGATCCTCCATGTTCGGGGAAATCTACGGCAACGTCTTTGACCACCATTCCGTGATTTATCAGTTCGCTAACGGCGTCAAGATGTACGCCTTTTGCCGCACCCAGGAGCGCTGCTACAATGAGGTTTCCAGTATTCTCCTGGGCTCCAAGGGGCGGTGCGACCTCCTGAGCCTGCGGATTACAGGCGAAACCAAGTGGCGCTATAGCGGCCGGCAGGATGCCAGCCCGTACAAGATCGAGCATAAGGAGCTTTTTGCGGCGATCCGGTCCGGAAGACCGATCAATAACGGCGATTACATGGCTCGCAGCACCCTGATCGGGATCATGGGGCAGATCAGTTGTTATACCGGGAAGGAAGTCACCTGGGAGCAGATTTCCAAGTCCGACTTCTACTTTCCTCCCAAACCGGAGGAATGCCGCGTTGATATGGAACCGCCCGTCAAACTCGGCGCCGATGGAAGTTATCCAGTTTACATCCCGGGCAAGACGAAACTGCTTTAGCTGGGATTCCTGGGATTCGATGCCCGCTGTTTCCATCAGGGCGGCGCGTCCCGGCAAACAATGAGGGATTTGCAGCTCCCGATGCGAGAACGTGCTCGCATGGATAATCCGCAGGGGCAACTCGCCGGTGGCCGGTTAGTTACCGGCAAGGGGCAGTTTCACCGATTGCTGAAATTTTGGCTTGAGGGCCTGGCGGGTGTTGCTATAATGCGATCGTGCGTGTTGGATGATGCCCCACGAGAGGGTCCGGTGGACGCGGTGGAGCCGATGCAATACGTAGCAGGCTTCAGGCTTGGAGCGGCTGTTCCTCCGCGTCTCATGCGGAAGGCTGACACCGGCGGGTCGTTGGGCAGAAGCGAATTCAAATGTCCACACTTCGCAGGAGTATCGGTAGCATGGGTTCATTCCATACAAGCTGCAGAGTCGAGAACCACGTCGATAGGTCAAGATCGGTCCGCATTCGGAACGTCCTCGTGGATACAGGCAGCGAGCACACTTGGCTGCCGGCTGCGAAACTGGGGCAGATCGGTGTCCGGAGGGAGAAGAAGGACGTAAAGTTCGTCATGGCTAACGGGGAAGTTGTGACCCGCAGTGTCGGTTTCGCGATCATTCGGGTAGACAAATACTTCACGATTGACGAAGTTGTGTTCGCGGAACCGGGCGATCTTCTCCTGCTCGGTGCTCGAACCCTCGAGGGACTGAACCTGACGGTCGATGCCACCCGAAAGAAGCTGGTGGCTGCTGGCCCCCTGCCTGCCGCATCATAACCGCCGCGAAGGCGTCAAGACCCCGACGGACTGTCCGCGATGAACTGGGCAAGCGTGATACATGGAAACCTATCCAAGGGTAAAGTCAGTCAAGCCTTTAGAGGGGAAGAGGCTTCTCGTGATTTTTCATAATGATGAAAAGAGAATCTACGATTGTAGCCCTTTGCTTACAGAAGAGGTTTTCGGCCCCCTGAGGAACGATTCGTTTTTCAAAATGGTAAAGCCTGATCGCGGTGGCTATGGGATCAGTTGGAGCGACGAGTTAGACCTGAGCGAGTCAGCACTGTGGTTACATGGCATACCCGCCGAACAAGGCCCTCGAGCGGGTCGCTCATAGCCGCTGCTGACTTGTTTTGTTCGACATAGAAAGGAAAGAACATGCCGCTTACCCGTGAGGACAACGCCGGTTACTTACCGGCGGAGGGCAATTCCACCGGCTGCTGGACTTTTGGCTTGAGCGCCTGGCGGATGCTGCTATAATGTGCTCGTGGCTGCTGCATGATCTCCCACGAGAGGGTCCGATCAACGCGCAAGTGACCGACACTGGAGGGAACAGCGGGGTATCCCGGAATGGGCAAACCCGCCTTGGAGCGGGTGTCCTGCGAACGCAAAATCCCGCCCACGAGGCCGGGGCGCGAATGGCGGTTCGAAGCCCAGCAAGTCCTTGGCCATAAGGGACTCAAAAACGAGGAAGATGTATACCAATGTTCTGAACCGAACAGGGAGAGGTGGCGCAGTCCGGCGAATAGGCCGTAGAACGGGAACCGGTGGTGTGTTATACAGAAACCATATGAAGCCCTGGCAAGTCCTCGAGGAGTAGCTTAAGTCCCTGGAAACAAGGAGCCTATATATCAAAGTTCGGAGGTGTTTCATCCGCGATTTCGCGGCCCAAAGGCGTTACCAAGAAACTATATAAACCATAGTTAGGCCCGTGGTATAGTCCCAATGACCACCCTGCGATTACGTTACGCTTGCTTGGCTGTTGTTGCCCTCGTTGTGGCTATAGTTTGCCTCCGGCAGCCCGAGCATGGCGCACCTTCAAAGCCCGTCTGGGACATAACACCTCCGTCCTCTGACCGCGTTCTCCTGTCAATCCCGAGCGTTTCCGTTGACACCGTTCGCGACGACGTCTTCACCTTCGTTCAGATGAGTGGGAACGGGCCGCAAGACCGTCGCGGATACTGCGAATCCCTGCTCCGGAAAGCCGGATGTGATCCTCGCGTCACTCAAGATGGCGACGTTTGGGTTTGGAAACAGGGGTCCGGCTCTGAGGTCGTTATCTTGGGCGCACATCATGACAAGGCTTCTGGCCCTGGAGTGGGTATTCTTGATAACATGCTCGGATGCATTCTGGTCGCGAGGCTAGCAGATGCTTTTCACCATATGGATACACGAGCATCGTATTTGATTGTTTTGTATAACGACGAGGAACGAGGACGACGAATCGGTTCCGCCAATCACCCACCCGGGGCCCCGAAATATGGTCGGCCTGCCTACATCATCGAGATCGATTATGTCGGGGACAAACGGGCCCCCCTGGGTGGTAGATGGCTCGGGCCGATGCAGGAGTACACTGTTGCGGGCTTGAAGCTCTCCAGTTACCCCATGCCGAAGCCTCCAACGATTCACACAGAACGCGACAGCATGAGCAACGTCGATGTTGCGAAAGCTTACCTGGCATATGAAACAGCCCTCTTCTTGATTGAGGGCATTGAACGTGGTGATGGCTTAGTTCCACCGGACACGGTGGCGTTTTGGAAGAAGGACTCGCCTTATAGGCCGCTGCCCCACAGAAGGGCGACGGACAGTCCGGAATCACGGCCCTAACCAATCGCTCCAGCGGACGGCTAAACGCCGCCGCTTAGTTCTATCGTCGGGCCGCGCACGGCCAGCTGGAGAGTCGGCGACCGTGGTGACGGTCACAGAAGTGGCAAAAAAATGTAAACCAGTCTTTGAAGGCGGTTATGGCACCCGTTGAAGGGCTTGGTGATGTACGCGTTTGCGGCGGGCAGGCAAGCCGATCCTTTCGGCAACATTGATCCGCTCGTTTTGTTGGCACGACCCGTTGACTATCTTCGCGAAGTTCATCGGCCGGAGCAAAAATGATCTTTATCGAGAAATCCCGTATGCACATGCTGTAAGGGAAGAAGCAGATGGTGGAGAAAGGATTGCCAAAGCTTGACAAGAAGGCCTTTTCGGTGGTTTCGCTGCGAGGGCCCGATCCGGACCGAGCTTACTGGCAGGAGAAGACGGCCCGGGAGCGCTTCGCGGCGGTCGAGCTGAGCCGGCAGATGGTGTATGGCTATGATCGAGCTACATCCCGACTTCAGAGATTTCTTGAGATTGCTGAACTCCAACGGCGTTAGGTATCTTCTCGTCGGTGGTTACGCGGTCGGCTGTCACGGTTACCCGCGGGCAACAGCGGACATGGATGTGTGGGTCGCGGTTGACAAGGAAAACGCCGAGAGGGCCTGCGAAGCGATCTGGGATTTTGGCATCCCAAAGGACCAGGTCAGCGCGGATCTGTTTCTCGAGAAGGATAAGGTAATCCGGATGGGTGTTCCCCCTGTGAGGATCGAGGTCATTACCGGCGCCTCCGGTGTGGTCTTCGAGGAGTGCTACAGGGACCGGAGAACCGTTGAAATCGAGGGGGTGCGAGTGGATGTGATCGGCCTGGAGGCCCTGAAGAAGAACAAGAGGGCATGTGGACGTCCGAAGGACCTTGACGACATCCTTCATCTGCCATAACTACTCAGTCCAGCCCACACTGCTGCGCGGCTGATTTCCATCGTTAGGGCAAAAGTCGGAGAAAAGCACGAATGGTAATATTAAGGCAAATTGTAAAGAAAGGGGACAAGCAGTGCGAGCGAGCGATATTCCTGAAATCACCAAATTAACCACGGCGGAGAAGATACTGTTGGTTGAGGATCTGTGGGACAGCATTGCTTCGGATGAATCTGTGGTGCCTGTTCCGCAGAGCCACTTGGAAGAGTTGGACAACAGGCTCAAAAAATATGAATCTGCACCGGGGAACCTTTTATCTCTTGAGGAACTTCGCGCCAACGTGGAAAGAAGGAAATGACATACGCCCTGCGTTTTCTCCCTGAAGTCGAGGAAGATGTCCTCGGCGGTTACGCATGGTATGAAGCGAAGTCACCGGGGATCGGAGAGGAATTCCTTCGGATGTTCTATGCTTGCGCGGGCGAGATTGCTCGCAATCCACTGCTTTACCGGAAGGTTCATAAGGAATTCAGTCGCTGCTTGCTGAGGAGATTTCCGTACGCGATTTATTTCATGATACAGGCTGACAGGATCATTGTGTTCGGCCTCTTTCATTGTGCACGTGATCCGCGTACTATAACAACGAGACTGCGAGATCGAGAAGAACCAGAAAGACCCTAACAAGTCACCCCAGCGGATGGCTGATAGCCGCCGCTTAGTTCTATCGTTAGGCTGCGCACCCTGAGCTGAAGAATGGGGGCCGCAATGACAAACACAGAAATAGCAAAAAGATGTAAGCCAGTCTTTGAAGGCTATTATGGCATGCAGTTCAAGGGCGTGGTCATGTATGTGTCTGCGGCGCGCGACGAAGCCAGTCCTTTCAGCGACATTGATTTGCTCGTTTTGCTGGGCCAACCTTTCGACTATCTCCGCGAACTCCGAGGCAAGAATTGAATGCAGGCTTCGGCGGAAAGGGTGGAAGGCGCAGCCGAAGCCCCGCGTCTCGCGGGGCGAAGAACATCCCCTGGCCGCGGGCAGGCACCACGAGGTGAGCGACAAGGTGCGGCGAAACGGCTATGATCTGACGATTGAATCTTCTTCTTCCGAAGTTAGCACAGAATGACTATCAACGTTCATTCCACGGGCCTTCGCCCCTGGATTGAGAACGAGGGTTCTGAGGGCGCGTCGGCCAGAAAAACACATTGGCCCTTTTCAGAAGCGACGTATACTTACTGTGGCGTGCAGTTCAGAAGAACCTGGTTGCGTGTCCAACCCATAAAGGTAAGACCCTTTCTGTTTATTGCCATGTCCCAGCGAGAACTCTTTTTCGAATTGATGAGAGGACGGGAGACAGGAATCGTCCCCTTTTTCCCGGACATAAGCGACTGGTACAAGGTAAGGCGGCTTCCGCTGGACCGAGTGCATGAAGTGCCAACAGGGAGCTTTATCCCGGACGATGCTGCCTTCCACAAGAGTTCTTTCGGAATGCCCCAGGAATTCGCCACCTGGACCTACCTTGACTTTTATCGCAATTTTCGCTGGGGAGTCCCGGTGCATATTTACGATTGGTGTGATTTCACCTACGACGGCTGCGATCACATTCGCCAGAAAGAGGGGGATCGAATTGTCCAGCAGTTTAAGACACCGCTCGGGGAGATACAACGCGTTGATGGCATTGCAGCGGATGGGAGTCTCTGCCCCGTTGAATACTTCGTAAAAGACACCGATGATTGGAAGGTGCTTTTTTTTGTTGTTGAGCATACGAGGCCCGTTCCAAATTACCAATGCGTTACGCAGGTTCTCGGCGGGATGGGAGAGCTTGGTGTAGCCGACATCGTGATTTGGCGATCCCCCTTTGGCAAGATTCTCACGGAATATGCTGGTCTGGAAACGACAGTCTACCAACTGGTGGATGATGCGATATTGATCAAGGATCTGCTGAAGTTGCAAACGGAGATTGACCTGGAAGTTGTCAGACTCGCCGCTGAGAGCCCGGCGGAAATTGTCATCCTTTCGGACCACGCTGACGAGCAACTTATCAATCCCGTTTGGTATGAAGAGTACTGCTTGCTTTTCTACCAACAGGCCGGTGAGATCTTGCATGCAAAAGGAAAGATTTTTTCTACTCACCTTGATGGCAACTTCAAGGGACTGTTCAGGCTGGTGCGTCAGAGCGGCTTTGATCTACTTGACGGGTGTACTCCAGCCCCGATGACAAACTACGAGGTCGAGGAATTGGCACAGGCTTTAGCGGGAAACATGAAAGCTTATTGCGGGGTTCCTTCGATATTTTTCGTGCAGGATACAGAGGCCTGTGAGATCGTGCGCTTTGCGGAGCGTATCATAAATGCATTAGCGGGGAGGGTAGTGCTCAACATTGGAGACATCTTGCCTGCCTCCGGTGACATTTACAAAGTGATCGAATTGGGCAGATGGATTGAGAAAACCAACCGTGACAAATTGAACACTCGCAGAGGTCTCATTTCCCAGGTAAACGGCCACGGGACACCAGGTCTGGGGCAAAAACCGGGAACTTCTGACAAGCAATAACGGCTGCGCTCTTCATGCGACACTAAGGAGACTGAGAAATGACACAGAGGCAACTTGGCGTTTTGGTGCATGGTGCGGGATGGGTATCAGGGGAACATATCAAGGCTTTCCAGAAGAACCCTTATACGCAAGTATTGGCCATTTCCAGCCGCAGGATGGAGAGTGTGAAGCGGCGAGCCGAAGAGGCGGGGCTTACGGATATCGGAATGTACACCGACTTTGATGAGGCGCTGAAGCATGAGGGCGTGGACATCGTTTCCGTGTGCACGCCCCAGCATCTCCATGCCGAAAACGCCATCAAGGCCGCTGAGGCCCGTAAACACATCACCATCGAAAAGCCGATCGCGAACAGTTTGGAAGAGTTGTGGGTTATGCGCGACGCCGTGCGCAAGGCCGGCGTGAAAACGGTGGTTTCTTTCGTCCTGCGCTGGAATCCGTTGTTTGAAACATTGAAGTCCCTCATTGCTGACGACGCATTCGGGAAAATCTACTACGTTGAAGCGGATTACCAACATCACATTGCGAGCTGGTGGACTGGCTATGAAGACGCAAGGAAAAAGGAAACGGGTATCAGTGCCATGTTGGTGGGCGGATGTCACGCATTGGATGCGGCGCGCTGGTTCGCCGGACGGGATCGTGAAGAAGCGGCTCGCGTTACGGAAGTGTTCGCTCATCGTGGTGGATGGCGAAAAGAGGCCGGTCGCGAGTACAACTACCTCACAGGAACATGGTCTGACGACAGTCCCCGTTTAGGGTATGAAGGGCTGGAGGTATTCCTGCTCAAATTCGCGAATGGCGCAATCGGTAAAGTCTCGGTCAACTTCGATTGCATCATGCCCTATACGTTCCCGATCCAAATCTTCGGCGACAAAGGATCGGTGAAGGATAACCGCATCTGGTCGCACAAATTCCCCGGTCAAAAGCAATGGGTCGAGATTCCGACTATCCTTCCGGACAGTTCAGACGTTACTCACCATCCTTTCCAGGGACAGATGGATCACTTTGTTGACTGCATCCTCAACGATCGTGAGTCGCACTGCAATTTGGAGGATGCGTTCCACACCCACGAAGTAATTTTCGCTGCCCAGAAATGCTATGAGACGGGGAGACCCGTAGCCCTGCCCCTGGAATGACGCTCGACAGTTCCGGGGCGGCGTGGAAGTGACACAGGAGGTAATCCCATTGCAACGTTCGACCGACCCTTATTTCATTGGGGAGGTGCTGCTTTATGATGGCACTATCTGCTATGACCTTGCCCCTCTGAAGGCCTCCTCGGAGTGCTAAACACAAACGACGAATTGGTGATTTCTTCACTAATTCTCAGAAACTCCTCACACATCGCGTCAATAGCTTCCTGCGTGTGTCCTGCACCTGCCGGATCGCTATACCACATGGCGATGAACCCGCCTTCAGGACGCCCCAAAAGCGCGACCATCCTACGGCAGTATGCACGGATCTCGTCCAGAGAGCCGTAGACCATCGTGCTTTGTATGTCAACGGGGCAGAAGAACGTTACTCTCCCCGCGAATCTCTCGCTTAAGAGTTCAAGCCCCATGTTCTGTTGTTGATCCATCTGGACGACATCCAATCCTACTTCGATGAGATCATCAAGGATGTCCACGATATAGCCGCAACTATGAAGGAGAGTAAACATCTGAGCCTCGTGACAGGCATTGTATATATGCTCATAACAGGGCTTCCATATCTGGCGCCATTTCTCAGGCGAGATCATTAGCCTGTTTTGCAAGCCCCAGTCGTCCGTGAAGAAGTATCCGTCCACGCCCAAGCTGGCATATCGCTTGATCGCCTCTAAGTTCATTTCCACCAGGATGCCAAGAAGCTCACGCAGCTTCTCAGGTGAGTGATAAATGTCCGACCATGTATTGGCAAGGCCACGAATGAAGTGAACACGTTCGTAGATGGATATGCCTTTTCCGATTATGAACTTCTCCGCGAATTTCTCCCGAACGCCTGTCAGGTGTTTCCAGCGGCTCGGATCATCCACATCCGGAATAGCCAGATTCTTGAGGTCGGACCAATCTTTTAACGGAAACTGTTTAACTTCACCCAGATTCGACGCCCTTATGTTCTCCCACAGAGCGCCCCATTCGTCCTTGCCACTTTTGGGCCGCGCGTCAGGAGACGGGCACATGTCAACCCAGGGGATATCCGAGCCGTATTTCTGGGGAAGATCAACTGCCAACCTCTGCGGGTTTTGAAACTGTATTGTTTGTGTTAGAACATCTCTTGCGCTGGTCATGGCATCACCCGTTCGAGGACACGGCAAGAAGAGTATATTCTCTACCCTGGGTCCATTCCATATCCGAGACAATCGTTAATGCTTGGCTGACGAAACCGAATTGATGATCCACGCAACCCAATTCACTTCTTTTCGTTAATATCCTTAATAAACTGAGAATATAAGCTGATAGCGTCTTTCTCGGATATATTTTGGCCGATAACAAGGCGAACGTGTGCGTGTACGGTTTGCGTCGCCTTAATGTCTTTGCCTAAGAGAGACATATACATCGAGTAATGCCCAGCGATCCCATCAGCCGGTTCCATGTTGTATGGGGTTTCAATAGCAAAGCAATCTTCGGGCCTTGACATCAGGAGTAAGGTGAGACCGCTCCGAATATCTTGTTTCATGCAAAGCGGATATGCAAAAAACTTGGTCACGGAGAAATGAACGGGATGAGGCTCGTAGTCCCAGCGGCCATCGTAGATGATTTGAGCGGCTCGCCGATCGCGCGGAAAGGCCAGGTAGGTTCCGAAAACAAGATCGTTCACATCGGTGGAGAGGAAAAAGGGATCGCCAGGTGCGTGAATCGTCCGCTTAACATACACAAGAGTTTTGAACTGTTTGCGCAAATAGGACGAGAGGAACACCTCGAATTTTTCCATATCCCTGTCAGGTTTGACAATCGTTTCTAAGTCGAGGGTATTGGGAGAGTTCCACCGATAGATGGCGGTCATCTCAAACGGGTGGTCGTTCCGGGAAGGCCAGTGAACTTGGACCGCACCGTCCGGAAGGAGTTTCGCGGATTTGGGCCATCCGCGGGCAGCATCTCCCCAGCGCTTGTTCGTCGAGAAAACGCGGTAATAGCTCAAGATGCCGGGATTGCCCCGCCCGTACGCGAGTTCCGTGCCGCTCTCAATTTCAACGAGCGTGGGGATGCCCTGGGACTGGTTGTCCGCACGGAGTTTTCCTTTCACTGAGCCCGTGTCGAAGGAAAAGAAACCGTTTCCCTCGTCTTTGAAAGCAAGGTCGGCTGACTCCACGGAGAGTGAAGTCGTCATGAGCCACAAAAGGATGATGATAGTTGGTGACCGCAGCATTATACCTCCTCAACAGGACCGGGAAATGGGAAGACGATGGTTATCATGTATGTTTCGGCCTCCGAATGGGCTTGTCAATCAATTCATTGGCGGCGTTGTTGTTCACAAAGCGCTCTTTGTCCGGGTCCCACCGGAGCTTCTCGCCAATCTGGATGGCGATGTGTCCCAACAGGCATAGCGACGTGGTCCGATGTCCAACCTCAGCATCCTCAAGCGTTTGCCCCCTGCTCTTAACAGCGTCAATGAAATCCCGCTTCTCGCTTTTGAGCGGGAAACGAATTTCGTCGGCGCCAATCTTCTCATCCAAGATGGATGCAGGCTCCGCCTCCAAGCCCCGGGGAAATTCGGCGTAGATGTAACCCTCGGAACCTTCAAAGCCAACGTACGGCTTCGACGTCTTGTAGGTTACGCGGACCCCGTCGGCAAAACGGTAGTGGACTTCGAACGTCTTCAGCACGTTCCAGAAGCTATCAGGGGGCGGGTAGGTTCCGCGGCCTTCGACCTCCACCGGCCCGGTCCGCTCCGTGCCGTTGCCCCACTGGACAATGTCGCACAGGTGCGTGCCCCAGTTGGTTATCATTCCATCGCAATAATCGAGGTGACGCATCCACCCAGGCCGGCCGTAGCCTTTGCGTGGATGTACACGATTCTCAGTGTATGGGGCGAACGGGGCCGGCCCCAGCCATCTTTTGTAGTCCAACTTCTCAGGCACAGGCATCTCAGGGCATGGCGGACACGTAACATTGTCGCCGGCCGGTACCCCTACCTGAATGGAGCGCACTTCACCGATCCGCCCATTGCGCACCAGTTCGCACATTCGATGGAAGTTGTTCTTGGACCGGAACTCGCTGTCAACACGGAAAACTCGCCTGTGCCTGGTCACCGCATCGCTGAGCGCCCGCCCTTCCGCAACGGTTCGGGCAATCGGCTTCTCACAGGCGACGTCCTTGCTTGCCTCGACTGCCGCCAAAGACATTGGCACATGCCAGTGATCGGGCGTGGAGATCATCACAGCGTCAATGTCCCGTCGGGCGAGCAAATCGCGGAAATCAGCGTAAGTTGCGCAGCCTCTGTACTTGCCCGACGGTTGCTTTTTGGCGTAGTAATCCTCAACCGACTTTTTGGCGTTCGCCAACCGCCAAGCATCAGCTTCGCAAACAGCGAGCACCTGTGTGTCCGGGAAGTTCAGAAACTCCTTGAGATTGACCGAGACCGTTTGCCGGCCTGCCCCAATCATGCCGACACCGATCCGATTGCTGGGGGCGACGGTTCCCTCGCGCCCCAGGGCGGAAGAGGGAACGATATGAGGCGCGGCAATAGCCACTGCTATCCTCTTAACAAAAGAACGCCGTGTAATCGCTTTGTATCGAACCATGGCATCTTTTCCCTCCTGCTGGTTCCAATGACGTGTCTCAGACCAAAGCACGTAGCAACACCGGTTTTGTTTTCGCGATGGGTTGGCTTAGAGACATGTTTTTCTCATCGGTGAAGGCCCAAGGCCTCTCCGGAGTGAGGCAAGCGCCTCACGAGCCAATATTAATGGCGCCCTCCGATTCTTACCGGAGCGCGCGTAGGATCCACTCGCGGAGTCCGCTCTGCGCCCCGACTTGAGGGCGAGGTTGTTCCGCATCGGTTCCGACCAATCGGCAATCCAGATTCGACGGCGGCTTCACAGAAAACACATCGTCCACCATCTGTGTTGATCGAAGGCATGATAACGGCATTCAACGGCGAGAACAAGTGTCGGGATGACATGCTGAATATTACAGCACAAAGCAGGGAATCTGAAGACGGCAAATCAAGTCGGAAAGATCGAGCGGGATTTGCCGGGCGGTAAGTGCCACATGGCGATGGTCATGACGGTTCCGCTCCCCGGTTTCCCGGCCGAAACACTGTGCCCGCACGAGCGAGGAAACGTTCGGTGGGCACACGAATGATCGTCTTCCTTCTTCAATACCAGCCGTCGTAGCAGCCGGTCCAGGCGTTGTCGTGAATATCAAGAGTTTTTTCTTGAGGATTCCTCCGGCTCAATGTCCCCCAGGCTACCGGGGCAAGTGTCTATGTGCCACAGCCCTCATCCACTCACGCTCTGCGCAACACGCCGACTCGCATTTTGAGCCCATTCCGGGTTCCCGCCTGTGATGCGACTCCCATCGGCTTTGGTTGCCAATCCAGGTCTTTCCAAAGACCCTTGACAGGATAAAGTCGGCCAGAAACAATGTAGAAAAACCGAAGCTAATGGAAAACATAGATCATAAAAGGAGAAGAAACATGCGTGTGCATAACTACTCACGTCGGGACTTTCTGAAATCCGTTGGGTTGGGCGTGGCGGCATTGGCTGTTTCGGGCCGCGTCAGCGGTTTTCAGGCACGAACGAACGGAGTTGCAGTAGACAAGCCCAACATCATCATCATTTTTGCGGACGATCTGGGGTACGGCGATCTGGGATGCTTCGGGCATCCGACCATTCAAACGCCCAATCTTGATCGCATGGCGGCAGAAGGGACAAAACTGACGCAATTCTACTCCGCGTCCTCCGTGTGCACGCCGAGTCGAGCTGCGTTGCTTACCGGGCGGCTGCCCATCCGCAACGGGATGTGCAGCGATAAGCGCCGCGTGCTCTTTCCCAACTCTGGCGGCGGCTTGCCCGCCAGCGAGATTACCATCGCGGCGGCCCTCAAGAGTGTGGGGTATGCAACGGCCTGCGTTGGCAAATGGCACCTGGGACACCTGCCCCAGTTCCTGCCCACGCGAAGAGGCTTCGATGAGTACTTCGGCATTCCCTACAGCAACGATATGAGACCCACTCCCTTGATGGACAACGAAAAGGTCATCGAGGAGCGTGCCGATCAGACCACTCTGACCAAACGCTACACAGAGCGAGCTGTTCGCTTCATCGAGCGGAGCAAGAACAAGCCCTTGTTTCTCTACTTCGCTCACACCTTTCCCCACGTCCCGCTTTTTGCCTCGCAGAGATTCAAAGACGCGAGCCTGCGAGGACTCTACGGCGATGTTGTGGAAGAGCTGGATTGGAGCGTGGGGCAAATCATGTCGGTGCTGCGAAAACACGGTCTCGCCGAGAAGACTCTTGTTTTCTTCACCAGCGACAACGGTCCGTGGCTTATCATGAAGCTCAACGGAGGTTCAGCAGGTCTGCTTCGGGGCGGCAAGGGCAGCACCTGGGAAGGTGGAATGCGCGAGCCCTGCGTGGCCTGGTGGCCGGGCAAGATTCCTGCCGCGACCGTCACCTACGGCCCGTCGAGCACGCTGGATTTCCTTCCCACCTGTCTGGCTCTTGCAGGTGTAAAGCTGCCGGAGGACCGAATCATAGACGGCGTGGATATGCTTCCAATGCTCCGAGGAACCGGGAAGAGCCGGCGCGACGTGATGTTTTTCTACCGCGGGACCCGACTGATGGCCGTCCGCAAAGGACCATGGAAAGTGCATTTCACCACGCAGGCAGGCTATGGGGAGAAACCGAAGAAGCACGATCCGCCGCTGCTGTTCCACCTGGAGCACGACCCGTCCGAGAAGCACGACGTGGCTAAGAACCGTGCCGACGTGATCGCCGACATCGTGAAGGAAGTCGAGCGGCACCGCGCCACTGTGAAGCCTGTCAAATCACAGTTGGAAATCCCGCTTCCCAAGAAAGCAGGTTGACCAGCAAAGCACCGCGCCGGCGCTGGCGGACCCCAGGGTTGCGAAATTCGCCCTGAGCAAGTGGAGGAATGTGCTGGCTTACGGAAGCAAGGTTGTCGGAAGGGAAGGCCGGGCTATCGGCTGGGCAGCACTTCCTTGCCCGCCATGCCCTTCCCTGCCGAGCACGAGCAAGCACACGGAATTGGGCGGAAGACTCAGGGTGATAATCGCACGGCCCTGACGCACGGGAAGGCGCCTTTCCTTTCCGGCCACTGAAAGAACAGCTTTTTTGAAGATCGCGTCGGCTTGCTCCAGCGTCGCGGGCTTCGGTTTCCCCAGCCTCACCCACTCTGACCAGGCGTCGCAGTGGACAGGGTCTATCCGATACTGCCACGATTTGACCGTCTTGAATCGTCTTTGCACGCCTCTCACCATGACCGAAAACTTTCGTTCCGGGCCGGTGCTGGCGTGGTTCTTCTCCTCGAAGCGCCAGAGGAGGAGCTGGAGCGTGTTCAGCGCGTCACTGGTTGCGATCGCTCCGGCGGATCGGTCGGTGACGTTGATGATGACGTGGACCCGGCCCGAGGACATTTTGCCCAGCAGGCGGTAGAGATTGAAGAGGGTGACGGGGACGGTCCTGTCGCCAATGCGGGTGAACAGAGATCGCCAGCCGCCGAAATACTCTCCGGTCAAGCCACCCCACCTCAGCATCAGGTCAACCCTGGCGGTTTCTTTGTCAAGCACTTCCTTCAGGAGCGCGCAGGTGAAGGCGGCTTCGTAGTGATTCTGCGTTCGTGGCCAGTTGCTGCCCTTGCCGAGCTCCTGTCCCCATTCATTGAGGTGAAATTCGCATCTGGACAGAGACGGTGCTTCTTTCTCTATGATGCGGCTGTACCTCTCATTCACGTCGAGGATGTAGTCGAGGTCCCCGTAGGCGTGCCAGGAAATGAAGTCAATCGGCGCGCCTTCCTTTTTGCCGGTTGCGAAATTCTCTCCGCGAACGCAGTGGACGAGGAAGTAGCGGGCGAAGCTGTAATCAATGTTGCATCCGCCGAGCGCCGGCCCGCCGATGCGGACCCTCGGGTCGGCTTCCTTCGCGCCGGCGGCGAAGTAGTCATATAGCTTGAAGAAGCGGACAACGTTCTCGTACTTCATGGGTCGCCCGCCGCCGATCCAGTATTTCCCCACGTCCGGCTCGTTCCAGACCTCGAAGTACCATCTGCGGACCTCCTCCTGCCCGTACCGCTTTTGACAATGCTGGACGAGTGCCCGAACCAGGTTCTTCCACTTGTCAAAATCCTTCGGCAAGTTGATCGCACCGCCGCTGTAGTTCCTGACGATGTTTCCGTCCGCGAGAGCATCCGGCATGAAATCGCATTCGATGATGGGACGAACGCCCGCATCCAGAAAAGAATCAAGAACCTCGTCGAGGCGAGACCAGTCGTAAGCGGGCTTTCCCGAGGCGTCTTCGGAATAGACCTTACAGCCCCAGTCGGAGTCGGAGAAAACGTTGTGGCATCGGACGTAGAAGAGAGCTTCGGAGTCCTTGATCTGCGCCCAGGCATCTTTGAGTTGACCGTCAACAGTCCCTTTGCAGAGCGGATCGTAGCCGAAGCTCGAGATCACCGCCGGGTTCCATTTGCCCGTTTTGACGCGAAGGTTGACGAAGATATGGACGGGCTTTTCCAGCTCGCTCCCGGCAGCCCATTCGGTCAGAACCGGAGCGTTGGAAACACCCCAGACTGCGCTCGCGGCGAGCGCTATTAGTTTAAGAGGAATGCCGCTCACTCGACTGCATTGCATTGCTCTATTCCTTTGGTGTTTGAAGGATGTCCAGATCAGGTGTTGCGCCGTCTCCTCAGTATAGCACGTACGCTGGCATTTGAAACTGGTGTTGGGTCCAGTTTACCTCTAAAGAACGGGAATGGGAGAAAATTCGAGCATTCTGAGGGGTTGGGGGAACGCATAACACACTGAGAGAATTGAGAATTAGAAGAAATGGCCGTGTCAAGGGGGGTAACGGAGTTACCGTGGGCGAAAAAGGCGCCCGCTGTGGTGCCCGTGCCGCAAGCGCGGGCTGCAGGATGACGAACGCATGACCAGTCGCGCCGTACAACCACGCGTCTGAAACATCCAAACCCAAACATTCGAGATAACCCTTGAGGCAGCCTATATGCGAAGTCCACCTCGGCTTCCATCGCAGATTTTCAATTATTCTTCTCGTTTTTCATTCTCCATTCTCATAATCCTCACCGTCGAGTCACGATTCGTCCCTGGAATGCTCATTGGGCTCAGCAGCGCAGAGGGCTTTCTTTGTATGCGTGGAGGGCTGCGCAGGACTCGTGGTGACCTACGCGATCTCCTTCGTCTTCGGTGCCGCCCCGATTCGCTCCACTATCAACCAATGAGCGCAAGCGCAAAGCTTCACCGTGTTCGCCCGATAATACTGCCATAGACCCGGCGGCTGCGGAATCTCCATCTTGAAATTCTTGTTCGAGCGTCTATGCCACGACTTGCTTCGCCTTTTCCCGTCCAACTTCCACAGACGTTCACGGACGGGACGACCGTGCCACAGGTGTCCACGCTGATGGAACAAAAGCCTTGAAAGGGCGCCATAATGCAGCCCTGGGCGATGCCCGGAGAAAGCCCGTCGCCCCTGCCGAGAAGTCCTGAAGGCGCGTAGTAGCGCCAGCGTGCCTCCCGTATGCAACCGCACGCCCATCATCTTTCCCGTTACACTCGTTTGCAGGCAATGATAGAATAGGTCCCAGTTAAACAGATGGAGATGGCGCGGGCTTTCGGATCGCTTGCGCGCTCTGTTCATCGTCTCGGAGGTCAGTTACGTGTCGAAGAAAACGGTAACTTGTCTTCTCGCCGGTATTCTGTCGCTTCTCATCCCAGGTTGCACGAGCAGGAAGGATGAGTATCGGAACGGGAGGCTCGTCATCTACTACTGGGAGAAGTGGACCGGGTTTGAAGGGGAGGCCATGCAGGATGTTGTGGACGCCTTCAACGCCTCCCAAGATAGGATTTGGGTCGAGAAGATTACGATGAGCCGCCTCGATCGCAAGCTTTTGGCTTCCATCGCCGGCGGGACGCCTCCCGATGTCGCAGGACTCTGGAGCTACCATACTGCCCCCTATGCTTCGAAGAATGCGATCCTCCCGCTCAGTGACCGAATGCGAAAAGCCGGTCTGACGAAAGAGTATTACAAACCGATCTACTGGGACCTCTGCCAGTGGCAGGGAGTCCATTATGCCCTCCCTACAACGCCCGCCACGAGCGCCCTGTTCTGGAACAAGCGGCTGTTCCGCGAAGCGGGTCTTGATCCCGACCGTCCCCCGAAAACCATTGCGGAGTTGGATGAGTTTGCCGAGAAGCTCACGAAGTACGACGACAAGAGGAATATCATCCAGGCGGGCTTCCTTCCGGGCATACCAGGGTCGTGGATGTGGGCGTGGGGATACTGGTTCGGAGGGAAGCTCATGTCCGATCCAGAAACCATTTCCATGGACTCCCCTGAGAACATTCGAGCCGCCGAGTGGATCGCCTCCTATTCGAAGAAATACGATCCGCGTGCTGTCGAACGGTTCCGGACAAGCCTGTACCAGGGGTCGGAGAGGGTCTTCTCTTCGCCGCTGGACCCATTCCTCGCGGGGAAAGTGGCTATGCAAGTCCAGGGCGTGTGGGGGTACAACTTCATCGAAAAGTTTTCTCCAGGGATGGAGTGGGGAGCGGCTCCTTTTCCTTCGGCTGATCCGGAGCTTCAGGGCGTCGCTATGGCCGAATGTGACATCCTTATCCTCCCTCGCGGCTCGCCGCATCCGGAAGAAGCGTGGGAATTCATGAAATTCGCGAATTCGCAGGAAGCGATGGAGATGCTCTGCCTGGGCCACAGAAAGTTCTCCCCGCTGGCCGAAACAAGCGACGAGTTCTGGGAGAAAAACCCGAATCCTTACATCAAAGTCTTTTCTGAGCTCGCGGCAAGCTCCAACGTCTTCGCCTTTCCTACGACACCAATCCGGACAGAATTCTACAGAGAGATTGACGCCACAATGGATACCATCATGAATCTCTCGAAAAGCCCCGCTGAGGCTTTGCGTGGTGTGAAGGTTCGAATGCAGAAGCGGCTGGATCACGAAGTCCGCAGGTTGAAAAAGAGGCGTACGTGGCATCCTGAGAAGTCCAAGATGGCGAACACTCTCAACAGGGCCCACCCTGAAGTGAACGTACGTCGGAAATGACAATGACTAAAGGCGAGAGAAGAAATCTTCGCAACGGGTTGTTGTTCGTATCCCCGTGGATATTCGGGATAGGGTTCTTCATTTTGTATCCCGTTCTTTCTTCTCTTTACCACAGCTTCTGCGACTACTCGGTCTTGGAGCCGCCCGTCTTCATCGGTCTGACGAATTACACAGACCTCGCCAGAGACGCGGTCTTCTGGAAATCGCTCTGGAACACCTTCTTCTACGCCTTCTTCGCCATTCCGCTGGGTTTGCTGATCGCTCTCACGCTCGCCCTTCTATTGAACACGAAGATACGCGGCTTGGCGGCGTATCGGACGATCTTTTTCCTTCCCTCTCTTGTCCCCATCGTGGCTATGGCCATGCTGTGGATGTGGATTTTCAACGGGCAGTATGGTGTCTTGAACTATTTCCTGTCCCTGCTGGGCATTCGAGCCCCCGCTTGGCTCATGAACGTCCACTGGAGCAAGCCAGCGCTGATCATCATGAGCTTCTGGGCGATTGGCTACTCGATGGTTATCTTCCTGGCGGGACTTCAGGACGTTCCTGTATCGCTTTATGAATCCGCCGAGATTGACGGGGCCAACTTTCTGCAAAAGATTCGGCACGTGACCATCCCTATGATTTCGCCCGTTATCCTTTTCAACGTTATTATGGGCATCATCTTCACCTTTCAGATATTCGCTCGTCCGTACATCATGACGCCTGGTCCGGGCGGTCCGGCGAGGTCCACGACGTTCTACACACTGTACCTCTTCCAGACGGCTTTCGAAGACCTCCGGATGGGTTACGCCAGCGCCATGGCGTGGATACTGTTCCTGATCATCCTCGGCTTGACGCTTCTGGCCATCAGGTCTTCGAGAAACAGGGTCTATTACGCAGGAGCCAGATGAAGCAAAGCAAAGGGCTCGCAAAACTGGTCGTTCACCTCGTTCTCCTGTGCGGGAGCGTCACCTTCCTTTTCCCGCTTTTGTGGATGATCTCCACATCCCTCAAGCCCATCGAGCAGACCATGGTCATGCCACCGCAGTGGATTCCGAAAGCCTATTACGCTGTCGTAGACGGGGAGAGGATTCGAGTCAAGAAGCTCTTCCAGCTCGATCGGCCTTTCCTCATCGTCCGAGTCACCGAAGGTGAGCGAAAGGGGGAAAACCACTTCATTCCTGCGGAGGATTATTCCGATGGGCAAGCTGCCATCGAGGAGCGCGTCTCCGACAGGGTCGAGCGGATAAAAGTCCCCGCAGCGATCGTCAAGGAAGCTCCTGAAGGCTGGTGGTACGTGGTCCAAAAGTTCGAGAAGCAATACGCCACCGAAAAGTTGAAGTGGGATTGCAAGGCTGAAGAAGAGATCGAATCAAAGGTCCATCTCTACTTCAACAACTACTCGGAAGCCCTGGAATACATCCCCTTTTTCACCTACGCTAAGAACACCCTGATCATCTGCATCCTCGGCGTCCTCGGTGCGGTCCTCGCGAACTCGATCGTTGCATACGGCTTCTCTCGCATCGAGTGGAAAGGACGCGACCTATTTTTCATCTTGACCCTGGCCACTATGATGATCCCGTTTCCCGTCACCATGATTCCGCTGTTCGCCACCTTCCGCCGCCTCGGTTGGATCGGCACACTCAAGCCGCTGTGGGTCCCCGCATTCTTCGGTCACGCCTTCAATATCTTTCTGCTACGGCAATTTTACCTCACGATCCCGCGCGACCTTTCTGACGCGGCCCGCATTGACGGCTGCTCCGAATTCGCCATTTTCCGCCGTGTGATCCTTCCGCTCTCCACGAAAGCTCTGGCTGTTGTGGCCCTTTTCCATTTCATCTATGCGTGGAATAACTTCATGGGGCCGCTGCTCTATCTGACAAGACAGAAGACCTTCACGCTGTCGCTCGGTCTCCAGTTCTATCAAAGCCAGCAGGGCGGTTCCGAATGGCATTACCTCATGGCCGCGTCCACCGTGGTGGTCATCCCCATCGTCATTCTCTTCTTCTTCACCCAGAAGACCTTCATCCAAGGCATCGCCACCACGGGAACGAAGGAATAGGTAAAAGGTGCTTTCCAGCATACGCCAGATGGTGCGACCGCGTGCGAGTCAGCGCAGAAATTCCCTTTGCTGCAGAAATGTGAGGTTCGCGCGGCCCTGTACTGTCTACTTTGCCCTCCGGCGGAGCTCTTCCGCCATGGCTTTGATCTCAACCAGATCGGTTTTCATGGCGCTCCAGCCGTACCAGAGGGAGTAGTCGGGATTGTTGTGGAAGGCTCCCTGGAAGGTGCGCATGCGATGCTCCATGAACATCACGAAAAGCTTCTGCTCGATGGGCGTCGGCGCATCGTGGAAAGTCAGGAGGTCGGGGAATGCGCTGGCATAGCCCTCGGGCTTCTTCAGCATACCTTCTTTGTAGAGACCTGCCACGATGCGGATGGCTTCTGCCAGAAGGTGGTCGGCTCGCTTGATCATGCCGTCGCCCTTGGTCAGCTCGTCTTTCACGTACTTCTCTGCGTGGCACTTGGAACAGGTCTTAATCATCCGATCTCGCTCGTTCTGCCACTCCTCCTGAGTCAGCCGCGCCACTTTCCCTGCTTTCACGACGTCGAGCCTGGCTGTCGGCTTTCCTTCCGGGTCGAGCACACCGAGCCCCTGCAAGATGGTTGCCCGGTCTGCCGCCCACTCCTTGTCGTCGGGCATGGGGAGGCGTACGGCAAGGAAACCCCAGGCTGTCATATTCGCATGGTCGCCGTCCGGCATGTGGCACGTTTGGCAGGTCGGCGCCGCGGCCGTCTCCGGGAGGACGCCCCTCGCTTTGAGAGCGTAGCGTACCCCGTGCTTTGACGAGGTGTACATCTCGTACTGCGGATGGTCGAAGCCCATGTGGCAGGTCTGGCAGGCTTCCGGCTGCTGAGCTTCTTTCTTCGAGAAAAGATGCCGCGTGTGGCACGAATCGCACGATACGACCCCGTAGGTCTGCCCCTCTTCCTTCAGCCTCTCTAACTCCTCATCCTCCTTCAGGCCGATCTTATGGCATCCCCCGCATCCCTTTTTTCCATCAATCAGCTCCATCGGCTGGAAGTGCACGGTTGGCATGGCTTTCATCGCCATCCAGGCAAGGGCGTGCTTCCCCTTTTTGAATTGCGTCAACTGATCGAAATGGCAGGAACCGCAGAAGTGCGCGGTCGGGATTGTCGCCTTTTCCACGTCCTCGGCCGAGGTGTGATCCTCCCCGTGACAGATGTCGCACGTCATTGCGAGCTCGGCGTGCTTGCCCTTCTCCCAGTCGGCGACTATCCCCGGCTGAATCTTCTTGTGACACTCCACACACGAGGACGAAAACGCGTTTCCTCCGATAAGCAGCAAGCCTGCAGCAACCGGCGCACAAAAGAAACGAAGCCGTAGCATACTTCCTCCCTCCAAACCTGGAGTGTTGGTTTGCGGATCAAACTCGATTTTCGTTGAATTCTACGGAAGCCTTGTCGTTATTGTCAAGCAACGGGATGGGGTGGGGTGTGGCTGCGTTTGAGGGGTATCCGATTGCTGTCGGCGGGATTGATGGTTTTCTTGCTTGGGCTTCGCTTCGGCCATGGGGAGAGATTGCCTTGGGCCGAGTTAGCCTCTGGCGTCGGCCTCACGAAACCCCTCGCACCAGGCAAACCCCAACCTCTGGAGTGCTGAAGCCTTGCTTCAGCCTTCGATGGCGGGAGCCCTGCTCCCGCACTCCGAAGGAGTATCGGCCCTTTCGCCGGGGATGGGAGGAGGCCAGAGCATACTCCAAAAGGGGGCCCCGGCGCCCCGCCGGTCAACATTCAGGGGCAACAGGTCCATGCTGCTACAGGCCTTCATTCCTCTTCCGCTGCTCGGCACACCGAGAAGCCCAACCCCCACACCAACCCTCCCACTCAAATACAGCCGCACCGGCATGCCATTTCCCTTTGATGCCCCCCTTTCATAGATGGGGAAAATCCTACTGTCCGTGAATTCGTTCTTGACAGCTTCAGGGCATCAAACCAATATCTTGTCAGAGACGTAATGTTAAGTAAGCGGAGATCGAGGTGCACGGTCCATTGGAAGGCAAGAGAATTGACGGGCGGAGGCCGGAGCAGCTCCGCCCCATCAGAATAGTGCCGGATTATCTGGAGCAGCCGCTGGCGAGTGTGCTCGTCGAGTTCGGCAAGACGAAAGTGGTGTGCGCCGCTTCTGTGGAAGAAGCGGTCCCACGGTGGCTCCGGGAGGGCGCCGGGAAAGTCCGGTCCGGCTGGGTGACTTCCGAATATTCCATGCTGCCGTTCGCCTCCGGACTGCAGCGTACTCCCCGCGAATCATCGAGAGGAAGAATCGGCGGAAGAACCCACGAAATCCAGCGACTCATCGGACGCAGTTTTCGTTCTGTGGTAGACCTGGAGGCGCTCGGCCAAAGGACCATCTGGGTTGACTGCGACGTCCTTCAAGCGGATGGCGGTACCCGAACGGCGGCCGTTTCCGGTGGTTTTGTTGCCCTCGTAATCGCGCTGGAGAAACTCAAAAAAGCTTTCTCAATCGAACCTCCGCTATGGCAAGAGCATGTAGCTGCCGTCAGCGTGGGGATCGTGGAGCAGAGAATTCTCCTCGACCTGTGTTACGGAGAGGACAGTCGTGCGGAGGTGGACATGAACGTTGTGGCTACGGAGAGTGGAAGGCTTATCGAAGTGCAAGCGACCGCCGAACAGCGGCCATTCAGCAACCGAGCCCTGCAACAGATGCTCTCTCTTGCAAAAAAGGGGATCAAGGATATAATAGAAATTCAGAAGAACGCGATCGCTGAGGCACTCTCCCACATCAAATAGGAACTTTAGCGTATGCTCGATGACCTCAAAGAAAAGCTTGCCGACCTCCAGTCCCGCCTACTCAAGATGAAGGAGTATCTTTGACTTCGATAAGAAGACCGAAGAACTCGCCGCCCTCGAAGAAACGATGTCCCAGCCTCAATTCTGGGACGATCCTGAAACCGCTCAAGAGCACATCGGCCGAGCTAACGAGCTGCGGGAATGGATCGAGCCTGTCCGTGAGCTAAGCGCCGGCTTAGACGATGCCAGAGTTCTCATCCAGCTTGCCGAAGAAGAGGAAAATCCTGAGGATTCCACTGGTGAACTCTCCGCCGAGCTGGAGAAGCTGGCAGGGCAGCTCGATGGCCTTGAGCTCAAGAGAATGCTCGGCGGACCCAACGATAAGAAGAGCGCGATCATCAGCATCAATGCGGGCGCCGGAGGCACGGAAGCGTGCGATTGGGCCGATATGCTGCTTCGGATGTATAAAAGGTGGGCGGAGAACCACGGCTTCCGTGTCAAGATTCTCGATCTCCTGCCCGGGGATGCCGCAGGTATCAAGAACGTCACTGCCCTTGTCTGCGGCGATTACAGTTACGGCTACCTCAAAGCGGAAAAGGGTGTCCATCGGCTCGTCCGCATCTCACCCTTCGATGCCAACAAGCGTCGCCACACCTCCTTTGCCTCGGTTGACGTGTCTCCCGAAATTGAGGACGACGTTCAAGTTGAGATTGACGAAAAGGACCTGCGAATAGACACGTTCCGCTCGAGCGGGCCGGGGGGACAGCACGTCAATGTCACCGACTCCGCTGTCCGCATTACGCACATCCCCAGCGGAATCGTCGTGCGCTGCCAGAACGAGAGGTCCCAGCACAGGAACAAAGCGACTGCCACGAAGATACTCCGCTCACGCCTGTACCAGCACGAGATGAGAAGGCGGGAAGAAGAGTTGAAGAAAGAGCTCGGGGAGAAAATGGAGATCGCCTGGGGGAGTCAAATTCGATCCTACGTGTTTCAGCCCTACACGATGGTGAAGGATCATCGAACCAAAGCGGAGACGTCAAACGTGGGGGCGGTCATGGACGGGGACCTGGACCTGTTTATCCACTGCTACCTGAAACAGTTCAGTTAGAACCTCCGGCGTCCTCGGGGAGGCGGTCATCCCAGAAGTTGGCGCGTCCGCGTAGATGCTGGCTGTCTGCCGTGGAACCTCTTTGAAGGGAGCGGCCAGTGGCCGAGGGGAATGGGGTGACTGGCCGGGATGAGTCCTGGCCTTTTCTTTGCTGAAGGAGTTTGCCAAGTTGATTCTTGATGAATCGAACAACCCCTCTTGAGAAGTCCTGGCCAAATATGTCCGCCAGTTGGCGGAGATCTTTCGTCACAATCGCTTTCTCGTAGCCGATCCCCTCAAAGTACTTCGCAAGCTCGCAACAACATTCCTCCCGACATATCTGTTTATCGAGCTTGTATAGCATGACCGCCTTCAACAAGCTCAGTCGCTGGTCAGGATTTCTTTCCTGTTCCTCATCGAGCAACTCCAGAATCCTGTTCAACCTCCTCCCTTCATAATTGTACTTCGACCAGATCAGCGCCTCGATGAACGCCTTGAATAAAGGAACGAGGTTCTCGTTATCCTCTGGGCGGAGATCAACAATCTGCTGAACTAACCGAGCAGCCCTACGCTTCTGCTGTCGGCGGCAGAGCTGCGCAAGCCGATGCATCCCCCTGATGGAGCGGGGATAGTTTCTCAAGAGAGAGCTGAGTGTTCTCTCTTGCTCCTTCGGTCTTTTGAGTTTTTGGAACACATCCGCCAGGGCGAGGTACGCTTCTTCCGAGGGGAATATCCCGTTCGCTTTTCGTAAGGCTTCGACCGCCCTTTCGTATTGACCTGTCGCTGCGAGGGCCCTGGCCAATTGCTGAAGCGCCTCCACGTGCTGCGTTTCGAGGCTCATAGACATCTCGAAGTACTCGATGGCGGATTCGTGCCGGCCCTCCTCAAACGCCATCTCGCCCAGCAGGAGGCTCATGCGGGACGCGAAAGTGGGATGGTTCTCCTTCTCCCCGAACTTCAGGAGGTGCCGCAGCCGCTCGAGAACCTCATTTCTTTTCGGCCCCGTCGAGAGCTTTCTGGCCTTTTCCTCGATCCAGCATACGACATCGTTGTCCTTGTCCGCGGTGTGATAAGCAAAGTCCTCCGTCACCATCTCGCAAAGCTGCCAGAGGGTGTACGCCGAGTACTTCAGCTTACCGTTGTTGATGTCGTATATCTCAATCACAGCTTCCTCCAGAGAGCTGCATCATATCAAATCCTTCTCCCCTTTGTCTATCGGGAATGGGTAGGGGGGTGTGGCCGCGTCTCAATGGTGTCGCATCATTCCGCTCTTTCAGAGCTTGAATCGTTGGGTCGCAGGCGCCGCTGGGCGTTGCCCAGGGCTGAGGAGATCCCGCCCCTTCGGGGCTTGCGTGCCCAGAACCTGCGAAGCCCCAACGGGGCGCGATAGGATAGCCCAGGGCGCAGCCCTGGGACAGGAAGCAAAAGGAGAGGGCAGCCCTGTAAGGGCCAAATAGTGCCACGCAAATACGGCCGCACCCGGGTAGGGGGTGCGGCTGCGTTTCCATGGCATCTGCGCTGGCATCGTTGCGGTTTGGCCAAGGGTGTGTCTCGGATGTGGTTATTGCGCCCGCTGAGCGCTTTGTCTGTTGCGCGGGCTTGTTGCACCAGAGCGTTGCCCTGGGCCTATGGTCTCCACGCGCTGTGCGGCTCTGGAATCAAGGCACGCTCCAACAACCATAGGCCCTAATAAGGACGAAATAACAGGAAGCCGTGCACACTGTTCCCCGCTGGCACGACAGTACGGCGGCAACGTCATTGAAGTACAGTCGCACGCGTGTTCCCGATGCTCGGCTGCATATGAGGGGCAGAATCAGCTTCGCGGTTCAGGCGGTGGGGAAGAGGCAGTTCGTCGGAGAGAATCTTTTGTTGCCCGCCAAAGGGGGGGCTGGTGAAATTGAAAACGGTAGTTCCTGGCAGTGGCGTCCGCTGGCCAGCAGTATTGTGCCGTTTCGGGACTCGCCTTGGGGTATCCGCGCCGCGCCAAGCTCGGAGGCATACACTACTGAATGGAAAATCACGAGCCACATTCAACTATCCCTCGAACCGTTGTAAGGGCGGAAGAATGAAGCCCAGGGCAAAATGCTCTGGGGAAAAGCGCCGCTGCGTGAGAACGCCTTGAGGGGGCGAATCGCTTCACTCCAAACGTGACCTTCCCGTAGCCAGTTCCGTGAAATCCAGGCGCACCCGCCTGAGCGAGAAAACGGGCCACCGGGAAAAAATTTGTTCGGAATGGGGCGGCGGTGTTGTCTTATACTTACGAAGGGCAGGGCATAGCGATGGAACATTTCGAGCCGTCAGTTAGCGACAAGGAATTGTTGGAGGATTTTGTGAAGAGAGAGCATGAAGACTCCTTCAATGTCCTTGTGCAGGACTACAAGCTGAGATTGTTCAATGTGGCTTTCCGGGTACTGCACGACAGGCATGCCGCCGAGGACGTGGTGCAGAAAGTCTTCATCACGCTGCTGGAGCGGAAGAGCGGGCTGACCGATCTGGAATCGCTACAGTCCTGGCTGTACAGGACGACGCTGAATCTCTCTCTGAACATGAAGAAGAGCATGCGAAGGAGGGAGGATCGGGAGAAGGTAAGGGAGACTTATTCCGAAGCGGAGAGTCCGAGGGAGGCGGCAGCGAGGGCGGAGCTGCGGAAGGACCTGGATGCGGCGATGGGGAACCTGAAAGACTCGCTGCGGGTTCCGCTGGTTTTGCGCTACCTGCAGGGGCTAACGCATTCGGAGGCGGGGGCGATCATGAATTTATCGCCGGACGCCATCCGGATGCGGATCAATCGGGCGTTGAAAAAGCTGAAGGGGTTGCTGAAGAAGCGGGGAATGTTGATTTCGATTGTGGTTGTGGAAGAGGGTCTCAGGGCAATTCCCGCAGAGGCAGCGTCGGCAGGTTTCCTCACATCAGCAACCTCGATCATCAAAGCGATTTCAACGGCAGGGACCGCCGCCAAGGCAGCGGTAACAGCAACATCGGTGGTGAAAGGGGGATTAATCGTGACTGCGAAGACAAAAATTGCCATCGGAGTTGGGGTGGCCATCGTGTTGGCGGGGTCCGTTACGTACTTCGCTACAAGAGGCTTGGACAGAGACGACAGGACGCCCTCCCGTGAGAGCCGAGCGGCTCGTCCTCCGCAGCAGCCGCAACGGACCGTAGGCAAAAAGGATCGCACGGTGCGTCCGGCGCCGGATCGGGCTGATCGTCCAAAGGCTTTTCTCTGGGGCCGGGTAGTTGATGCGAAAGGCCGCGGCGTGCCGGGGGCGACTGTGGACGCTGGCGTGTTCGAGGGGGATTCGCCAGGTTCTCTTGTCCGCATCGCGTTCGTGCAGAGCACGACTACAGACTTGAACGGCGAGTTCCAGTTCAAGGAAAAGGAAGCATTCTCGGGGGCGAGGCAATCCCTGGGGTCTAACAACGCGTCCTCAAAGGCTACCGAGCCTTCGGAGTCGAGCGCGGCCCCGCCTCAAAAGTCGTTGCACAGTCTGGTGGTCGTATCGAAGGAAGGATACTTTGCAGAGAGGCGTCCGGTTAATCTTGAATCGCCGACGGGACCGCACATGATCGTTTTGAAAGAAGATCCGGCAATCAGCGGACATGTCATTTGGAGGGAAGCCGCAGTGCCCATCGGGAAGGTGACGCTCGTCTGCCGGGCAGAGAAAAGCGATATCTATCAGTCCTCAAGGTCGGAAGATCAGACGGATGAAGAGGGAGGCTTCAGCCTAACCCTCTCTGCTGAGGGAGGGGCCAAGCTGTGGCCGGAGCTGGTGAATGCGTTCCGGTCGGACCCTGGAGAACCGAACCTTCAACTCGTGCCCGGGGAAAAGATCACGAACTTCGTCCTTGCGATCGAGCTGCTTTCCGATAGCCTCCTCGAAGGGAGAGTGCTGGATGAACGCGGAGGCCCGGTTGCCGGGGCCGAGGTCCGGTTAGGCAGAGGTCAGACTATGAGTCCCAAGACACGGTCTCAGGAGGACGGACGGTATCGGCTGATGGTCCCGAGAGACTGGTACTATCCAAGCCTTCGCATGGCGGATTGGCCGGGGAAACCCGAGATTGCGAAGATCTCCGTGACGGCGCACGGTCCTTCTGTGAGACCCGCCGACACCAGCAGGCGTGACCTGCCGGATGGAACATGGGATTGGGCTGAGTACTGGACTCCTCCAGCGGACGCTCCACCGGAGCGCATTGTGGCGTTTCACCCCGATTATGAGGTACGGATCGTGGAAGTTCCAGGCTTCGGTGTTGGACAGATGCGCCGCGGTGTGGATATCGTCCTGTACCAGGGGTCACGTGTTTCGGGGGTGGTGGTGGATCAAAACTCTCAGCCTCTGGCGGATGCCAACATCCGGATCCAAGTGGAGCCGCAGGAGGGTGGGGTTCTGATGGAGAGGGATCTGATGGATGCTCGGGGCCACGAGGATTACAGTTGGGTTATGTGGTACAGGGGAGTCCGTGCTGCCGAGGACGGCACCTACGAGATCCTGTTCCTGCGGGAAGGGGCCTACAAATTAACCGCCAGTTACTCGCATTGCGACGACGTAATCAAGCGGCTGGAGCTTTCTCCTCATGAGGTCGTGCAGAACCTTGATTTTGTCCTGACGAGCAAAACGGGCTCGGTACAGGGGAAGGTGCTGGATGAGAAAGGCAATCCGTGGCTCCATGGGAAAGTCTGGATGGTTGTTCACGATATCCCCGGCGCCCCCAACCTGGGCACGATACACACGGCTAAGGTGGAGGATGATGGCAGCTACGAGTTGACCGGCCTATCTTACACGTTCCCCGGCAAATACGAGCCCCAACTTAAGGTCTCCGAAGACTGTCCTGAGCCGGCAGGCATTCTCTGGGCCCGTGCTCTCAAGGATACTCCGCCGGGGGCTGAAGCGATGAACATAGTCGTAAGGGAGCTACCTGCTGGCGCATTGCGAGTACGAGTGGTGGATCAGGGGAATCAGCCCATCGAGAACTTTCAGGTCAAGTCCAGTTGCCTAAGCTGGACCTACGGAGAAAACGCGATCGTCGGGGAGCAGTATTCCGTTGGGGACCTTGGCAAGGAGGTTGTCATAGGTTGGGTCTCGGACGACGGCACCGGGAAGATCACCTACGGCGAGGAGCGGCGCTACGAGCGTGCGGTGGTTTCGGAGTCGGGCGAGTTCGTGGCTGAAAGGGTGGCGCCGGGAAGGTATTCTGTCACCGTGGAGACCCCCGATCACGGCAAACTATCCGAAGAAGTGGAAATCGCAGCCGGCCAACAAACGGAAGTGGTCCTGCAACTGAAAGGTCTGGGTGAGCAGTAAGGGGCCCCTGTTGTAGCTGTGTTTCCCGCAGGGCCGATAGCCAGAAGTGACGGCCCCCGAAACGACCATCTTCTTTCCACGTGAGATCAGTAGGCGTCCCTGTGCCTCTTGTTGCCGCTATGGCCGGCGCTTCAGCATTTTCTCGCAAAAGGCAGAACGGGAGCGGGCCTCAAGGGTTCTGGATTGTCCGCGCCACGGGCGACGCAGGCTTTGATGCCTGCCGCGCCTGACTCTCCGGGAACCGGCGGAAGCGCTATGCCGCCGTGAGGCCCCGCTCTCTCGTCCGTCGACCCCAGTTGCGAGGACGCCGGATCGCCGATCTCGATGTAGAGAACGGGGGCCTGGGCAGCGGGGAACTTGTCCATCCTCATTGGCTCGCGGGGTGAAGCTAACCTAATCGTTATCCTCTCTGTAATACCGTGCGGCTTTGCTGGTATCTTGCCACGCCACAGGTTCCTGCCCGAGCATCGGGGCAAGAAAAAATTTGTTCGGAACTATGTCGGCATGTCGTCTTATACTTACGAGAGGCAAAGACGTATCGGTTGCGAAAGGATGGATCATTGATCTGCGGGGAAACGGCGGGGGCAACTACGACCACGCCCTATTTGAGGCGCTCAAGTCACTGCCTCGCCCATTGGCGGCCCTTATTGACGCTGGCTGCTTCTCCGCCGGCGAAACTCTGGCGCGGGACTTCGTTCGGTACGGCAACGCGCGGCTCTTCGGCTCAAAGACCGCTGGATCTTCCGGCAGAAAGCGAACCTGGACGTTTCCGAGCGGAATCGCGTCTGTGTCGGTCGCGGTACGCAGCCATTGGGGAATCGCCGGCAGGCCCATCGAATTCAACGGCATCGAGCCGGACGTCAAAGTCGAAGCGGTTCCCGAGGAAGTGGCACGAGGCCTGAACTCGGCCATTTGCAGAGCGGAAGAATATCTCAAAAAGCAACATGGTAAGGTTACTGCAGCAGGCGAGAGCGCGAGTAGCTCGGACGGCGGGATTCGCCATTAACAGGTCGTTGGCGTCACCTGCTTATTATCCCCACCCGCGTCAGTCCTTTAGCACTCTTGCTATGAGGGAGGAGTGTCGAAAGTCAAGACAACGTTGGCACCCCCATGACAACGTGGCCGATGGTGGCAAGCGCTTCCTGCGGTGTCTGCGGAAGCGGTGAAAGTGGAGCCGCCACCGGGCCTCCTCCCTCGAAACCCTTTGGCTCCCCAGCACGCCGAATTGGCGATACAAGTACGACGGGGAGATAGGTTGTGAGTCTCTCACCTGGAGAGGCGGTCAGGGGCCGCGCGGCTCTTGATTGACGACGAAACCGGCTACGGGCGGCAGTGTTGTTTGGCGATAGTAAGAGGAGAGGTTGGCACCATGAAAACCACATACGTTGTGAGGTCTCTGATTGCTCTCGGTCTCTGGACGGGTTGCCTCAGGATTCTTCCTGGAGCGGCAGCGATCACCCAGGATGTCGGAACAGGAACTGGCTGTGTGGCATCCCAACCTATGGAAACGCATATATTCCGACTTGTTCCCGGACCCATGGGGGGCGTGGAACTCCATACCTCAGGGGTAACATTGGCAGTCAAGGGGCCCAAAATGGGCCAAGGAGGAACTATCCGGGATTTCCTTCTACATAGCGGTGTTCCCTGGCCGGAGGGTAGCAACATCACTTATCACAACAACACTGACACGCTGATTGTCACTAACACACCCAGCAACATGGTGCTTATCCGGGAGTTAGTGGCACTCTGGAGCGAGCCTGCGTTCTTGCTTGAGGTTGAGGCCAAGTTTGCGGTGTGCGGGATGCCAGGCAGAATCTTCCCCGAGCTTCTTCCTTCGGATTCGCCGGTGTCTGATACCCGCAAACCTGTTTCGATGCAGGGCCTCATGGCAAAATGCGACTTTGAGCCTGTCTCCCGCGCCGTTGAGCAGGATGAACGCTCTGACTTCCTGGCCACTCTGAGGCTGAGAACGATCAATGGGAAGGAAGCTCAGACCGCGCTTACGCTCCGCCCCAAGAACTGGGAAGGCAAGGTGCTGCGCATCATCCTTGAAGTTACCCCGACGCTCAGCGGCGACAGGGTGATCACGCTCACGACTACGCTTGACACATCGGTTCTTCGGGAGAAGGCGGAAGGAGAGGGATCACTGGAGGCGGAGCCCGGAGTGCTTGCAACTCGCAGTATGGTCTCAAAGATCAGCCTGGAGAATGGTCAGACCGTCATTCTCAACGTGCCCCTTAGGGCGCCCAATGTTCCGGATTCCACTTTGGCGGTTTTCCTGACAGCAAGAATCGTCTACCCGGCGAGAGCGACCAATGCCACGCTGATTTAGGCTATAGTCGAGTGACAAGCCTTGCTAAAGGGAGAGGACTGCCTGCGCGACACATCAGTGCGCGTAATTTTGACTGCGGCCGATCAAAAGGAAACGATTCTGCGAACCATCCGTCCAGCAAAGGCAACCCTTTTGCCACGTCATGCAGCCTCGCAGTGACGAATCCCTTCCGCAGTCGTGTCTATCCGCCAAGCTCCCCAAACGCCGCTTGCCCACGGGGGACTCCAGTCTCGTTCATAGCCACAGGCAGAGCATTGATAATGGCACCGCATCGGTGGTATTCTTGGCACAACAACGAATACGTAACTGAGTCCCCCCGCACTGGACAAGCGGCAAGAGGAAGGTCCGGATGCAAGAAGTCTACCTTTCGGAAAGTAGGGTCAGAGAAATCGCCGGGATGGTGGTGCCGGTGTGGTTTTCGAGGAAGGCCAAAGCGGAGCTGGCGGAGAGGTTGCTGATGTTGACGCTCGATAATTTCGAGCAATACGTCCGGCCGGAGAATGTGTGCCTGGTCGTGGATGGGGATGAGAGGAGTCTCCGAATCGCGAGGAAGGTGCAGAAGGGGCTGGCGAAAGGCGGCGCAAGTCTCGAAGTACTCTATTTGGAGGAGAATCGTGGGAAGCATTACGCGGCTACGGAGGGGATTCTGTGGCTGATGAAAAGGAAGGGGATCGAGTATTTTGTGGTTCGGGATTGTGATGCGGATCATTTCATCTGCGATTTGCCGAATCTTGTTCGGTCGGCCCACCACATCTCGGTCAGCGAAAAGACGGACCGTGTATTGATTATCGGTCGGCGGATAGACCGGCATCGGCCGTTAGGGTTTCGTCGTGGCGAAATGGAGGAGCTGTGCAATCGGGTCGTGCTGGACGCGATGGACTATCGGCTGGCGAGACAGGGTCGGATTCTCAACAGCCAATACTACTCGCCCTATGGCGATGTGCCGGATTTCAAGAGCGGCTACAAGGTATATAGCCGCGGTGTCGCCCGGCGGATTTTCAAGAGGAAACCGCTGCTCCTGTGTCTTGAACCGAAGGATTACTGGCGGCACGGCGCGGAGCCGATTCCGATCGTGGAGGCAGTTCTGGCAGGGGCGATCATTGGAGAGATGAATCGAACGACGTTCGACGTTCAGCCCATGACGACGTTCACAGAGTCGTCCGCGATGGATATGCACGTCAAGACCCTTGCCTGGGCATTCTGTCGGTGTCGAGTCCCGCTCAAATGCGCCGAGCAGATGTTCGACAATCACATCCCACGCTTGCTGCTGAGGACAGAAGCTGCGGGAAGACAACAGCTCGACGCGATCAAGCGAGACACGTTGGCGCTTTACGCGAGGTATCTGGCGCAGAATTATTCCCACGCGTCTACCATTGGCCGGCCGCGGTTTTTCTGAGCGCCGGCATAGCGGAGTCTGAAGACCTACCCTATGCGGTTAAATCCTTTTGTCGAGAAGCCGGCTATGAGGGCAGTTTGTTAAGGCCCACTTTGTGGGGCGTTCATCCCATGATTATTGTCGTTTCTTACCCATGGACCGTGAGGCCGTTATCGGCTGGCGTGTCCCGGAACCGCGGGCTCAAGTGGGTGTCTGATGGCCACTGCGGCGCCAGTAAAGGCCGGCAAGAACGGGGTCGAGGGATATTGCCATCCCAAGGTGCGGCTACAAGCGAAGGAAGGAGGTCTCGTCGAGGCGGCGCCAGGATGCAGCTTCTCATTTCCATTAGTAATGCACCCGGCCGACTTTGAGTTGGAACTGGCGTTCGACGTTGACCATGAGGACGGCCGCGGCGATGGAAAGGAGCTTCGATTCAGCGGTGTCGGCGCGGCTCGTCAGGACCACGGGGGCTCTGGCGCCAACGAGAAGGCCGATGAGGCGGTGTCCGCCGAAGTAGACGAGGGATTTCGCGAGCATGTTGCCGGATTCGATGTTGGGAACGAGGAGAATGTCCGCCTGGCCGGCGACGGGGCCTCCTATCTTTTTGTGTTCGGCAGCTAAAGCGGAGACGGCGTTGTCGAGGGCGAATGGTCCATCTACCGTGCAGGCGGGGACGTATTGGTTGCGGGCTGCCATCTCCGCCAGGCAGGCGGCGTCCACGGTCGCTGGCATGGCGGGGTTGACGAGTTCCACGGCGGCAAGTACGGCTACCTTGGGGTTGGTAATTCCGAAGGTCTTGCAGAGGTGGACGGTGTTGAGCAAGATGGCGGCTTTCTGTTTGAGGTCCGGGGCGACGTTCATCGCGGCATCTGTGATGAAGACGAGTTTGTCCTGGTCGCGGATTTCGGCGATAAAGACGTGGCTCATGATGGAACCTGTCCGTAAGCCGTGCTCTCTATCAAGCACGCCTCTGAGAAAATCGTCGGTATGGACGTAGCCTTTCATGAGAATATCCACCTCTCCCGAGGAGACCATCTTGACAGCGGCAGCGACGGCTTTGATGGGGTCGGGCTCCGCGATGATAGGGATTCCATCCAGGGAAGCGTTCGCGGAGTCGGCTGCTTTTCGGATTGCTGATTCGTCGCCGATGAGAACGGCTTCGGCGATGTTCCTTTTCTTCGCGTCGGTGACGGCCTGGATGATTGTGGGGTCCTGGGCCACGGCGACGGCGACTTTCCTGACGTGATGTTTTTCGACAAGGGTGAGAAGGACGTCAAAGTTTTTCATTTGCTCTTACCTCATGCGTTGTGGTTCAGGCTGGGGCGTTTCCTCAGCCCATCTGGGCTCCTCTCACTATACACTGCAATTCGTAGGTTCGGTGCGATGTTCCACGATGGCTGACGCCTTCGAGCGAGAAACCCGGCTCAAGCCGGCTCCGACAAAAGGATATGGCCCGTTGACAACCACCGGCTGAAGCCGGTGGCTAACGGGGGTGCCGGCTAAAGCCCGGCAGGACTCTGAGCTTGGTGCGCCCGTGGGCAGCGTTTGACCTTACCATTGTGAGATTATTGGCAGGAAGAGGTATGCGAGTCAATGGTGATTGAGGAACCATAGCTGCCGGAATTGACCACGCCTTAACCTACTGCTATAGTCCTGCTTTGAGATAGTGAGGCTTGTCGGCTGAATTCGTGTTGTGTGACAAAGGTTGTGGGTATGAACCGTTCGACATGGATTGTTCTTGCGGCTTTGGTGGTTGTGTGTGTGGCGGTGTTGCTGCTGCCAGTAGTGCTGGTGGAGCCGGATGACTACGACTGGTATGCGGGGATGATCTCTTTCTCGCGGGGGCATTTCGTCAGCTCGGAGGAGGAGGTTTGGGAGATTCAGGACGAGATGGCCGAGCGGTTCGGGCGCGGGGAGTTCCATGCTCCGATTGTTCGAAATGAGAAGGGGTTCGTTCATGAGCGCTCTCCCGGCTATTACGGCTTACAGGGGCTTTTCTATCTTGTGGGGCTGAATCGCTGCACGAACATTTTCCTGGCTATCGCGTGTGTTCTTTTCTTCTTTCATCTTGTGAGGAAGTATGCTGATGGGAAGCTCGCTCTCGTGGCATCCCTGCTTATGATCTTCAATCCCACTTTTCTGACGGGATTGTATCGGGTGTACATGAGCGACTTCGCCTATTTTGTGTTCGGGCTTTTCGGGATGGGGGTTTACTGGATGGCGAGGGAGAAAGGGAAGTCATGGCTTTATGCGGTGGCGGGTTTGCTTCTCTCGGTGAGCGTAATCTTTCGGATCACAAACGTGATTTTTTTCGTCTCGATCGCCCTTTATGAGCTCATCATTCTCATCTTTCCGAAGCGGCTTGCGAGCACAGAGGGTGAGGGGCCAAACCTGTCAGTTTTCGCGCCGCGCTGCTTGATTCCTCTATTGCTCGGTTTGATCATCGGGATCATTCCTCTGCTTCTTTACAACAAGCAGACGATGGGGAGCATCTTTGCCACGGGTTATTCGAGTCGCTTTTCGCACGAGGGATGGAAGTACGTTTCGCTGTTCGGTGAGCACGCCATTTTCTCGCTGCGAAACCTGAGCTACACGGTTCCTGTCGGTTTTCCGCGGTTGTTGCAAGGCTATCCGATTGTGCTTTTGGCGCCGGCGGGGTTTTTCCTTATGGGGCGGAGTCGTAGGCGGTTTGCTCTCTTTGTAGGACTGTGGTTCGCGACGTACTGGGCGACTTACCTCTGCTATAGCACGATCCGGGAAGATAGCTTCCAGTTCATGTGCCGGAAATTCCTGCCGTCGCTGCCTGCGATGAGCATCGGCGGGGCTGCGGTACTGCAAGCCATGAGGAGCCGATGGAGAATGCTTGGCATGGCGACCATCGCCATCTTCGGAATCGCCGTCGCCAGCGAGTTCATGGTTCGGTTCGTCGTGCCTCAGCCTTTCGGAAAGCCGCCGCTGCCGGGAAGGATGCGGGGGCCTTTCGGACCGGTCGCTCGGCCAGAGATTCCACCCGACGTTCGCATGAGAGTGGAGCTTCTTCATCGGTTGATGGATGAGGCGGGAAGGCATGGCGTGGATACCCCCGCGGCAATGATGCTGGATGAACTCGCGAGGAGGGAGATAGAGAGAGGTCGCTTCGGGGAAGCGGTTGAGTTTCTGAACGCTGGGATTGAGGCGCTTGGTGGAACGCCGCCTCCTGAGCCGGTTGATAGACCAGCCTTTCCGCCCAGGGAGCCCCGTCCCGGCCCTTTCCGTGGCCGTACGGGACCCGGCAGGGAAGCTCCTCGGCGGCCATTCTAAGCCTGTGCGTTCCATTGGGCTTTGTGTCGAGCAGCCGCGCTTGGAGATGTTGACACCTGTTCTGCGTTTCCAATATAGTTCTGCGTGGAGTCAGAAGGTTCGGAAGTCGGGCATAGCTGCGACGTCCAATTTCTCTCGGCAACTGCCGATAGCCAGGATTCAACAAAGCGGAGAGGGATGATCATGCTTCTGGGAGCGCATATGTCCATAGCTGGGGGCGTTTTCAACGCGCCGGCCCGCGGGAAAAGCGTTGGCTGCGATACGATCCAGGTTTTCGTTAAGAATGCCAATCGGTGGGTGGGGAAAGTCATCACCAACGAGGATGTCGAGAAGTTCCGGCAGGCTAAGGAGGAGACCGGGATAGACCCGATCTTCTCTCACAACTCTTACCTGATCAACTTAGCTTCGCCGGATGACGCGCTCTACAAGAAATCGTTGGAGGCAATGCTCGACGAGTTGGAGCGGTCGGAAAAGCTGGGGTTGCCGTTTTTAGTCATGCATCCGGGTGCCCATGTGGGCAGCGGAGAGAAGGCAGGCTTGAAGCGGATTGCTACGGGGATCAATACGCTGTTCAAGAAAACGAAGGGGTATAAGGTGAGTATCGCCCTGGAAACGACCGCTGGGATGAAAAGCAATGTGGGGTATAAGTTCGAGGACCTGGCAGCTTTGATTGAGGCGATCAAGGATAAGAAGAGGATGTGCGTTTGCTACGACACTTGCCATACTTTCGCCGCCGGGTACGACTTGCGGACGAAGAAGGCTTACGAGGCGACCTTCAAGGAGTTCGATCAGGTTGTGGGTCTGAATCGGATTTGTGCCTTCCACCTCAACGATTCTGTGAATGAGCTGGGTTCGCGCATTGACCGGCATGCTCATATCAGCCAGGGGCATATCGGGGAGAGCGGATTTCGGAATCTCATGAATGATGAAAGGTTCGCGAAGATTCCGATGGTGCTGGAAACGCCGAAAGGTCCGGACATGGCGGAGGACGTGATGAACCTGAAGGTTCTTCATGGTCTCATTCGGAGAAAGAAGAGAAAGAAATGATGGAGCCTCCTGTATGAAGCAGGCGTGAAGCTGTTGCGATGTGGTTGGCATACTGAGCGAGAAAGGAAAGGTGCCGTTGAGTGCTCCTCGAAAAGCCAGGGTTTCGGAATACGACGAGCTGATCGCCTTTTTGAACAGGATTTTCAACATCCGGATGGATCTGGAGTATTGCCATATCTATAAGCCGACTGCGAAGGATATGGCGAATAACATTGTGGTTGTTGAGGACGGGCGAATCATCAGTTGTGTGGGGATTTTCCCAATGACGTTTGTGTGCGGGGAGGTGCGGTTGTCGGTAGGTGGTATCGGGGGCGTTTCCACAGACCCCCAGTACCGCGGCCGCGGGCTGATGACCGAAATCCTGAATAAGGCGATTTCCATGATGGAGCGGCGCAATTACGACATTTCTATCCTCTGGGGAGAGCGGCTGCGGTATGGTCGCTTCGGCTGGGAGAACGCTGGGCGGCATTACACGTTCAATATAGACCGCAGGCATGTCGTTCCTGGAAAACCGGAAGGCGCCGAGATTCGGCCACTATCGAAGGCTGGGGATGATCTGAGGAGGATCGCTCAGCTTTATGAGCAGTGGGAGTTGAGGGTTCACCGAACGCCCGCGAAACTGAAGTCAGTCTTCAGCCGCGATACGTATGAGACGTGGGTCTGGAGAAAAGGGAAAGCTCTCGCTTATACGACCATCAAGGGAACAGGCAAGGACCGCGAGCTGATCGAATTCGGGGGCGATCTCGGGGGGCTTGACGATCTGCTCAGCTTTTTGTTTGAGAAGCATGAGCTGGAGAATCTGAGAGGGACGATTCCCGTTTCCCGAAGCCCCTATGTTCGGTTCATCGTGGATCACAGCAGTGAGTGGGGCGTGCGATTCAGCCGACAAGCTCGGGCCGGGATGGTGAAGATACTCAATTTGAAGTCTGTGCTGCAGAAGTTCGCACGGCAGATCGGGAGGAAGTGTCAGGGGTTGGGAGTGAAAGGCAGTCTGACCCTGGAGATGACAGATAGTGGTCAGTTCGCCACGCTCCATTTTGGCAGGAGCGTAACGGTGAGCGAACGTAAAATGAAACCAGTTCTTTCTCTTTCTGATAGGGAGATGGTGCGGCTGATCTTCGGGACGATCCCGCCGTCGCATTCGCTTCGTCTCGGCAAGTCGCTGCCCTATCTTGACGGCATATTCCCTCTCGATTTCTACGTTCCGCGTCTGGATTGGGTGTAGCCCGATTCCCTGCACCACTGATGGCCAATCTTTCTGACAGGAGGCAAGGAAATTGAAGGCAGGACGTTTTCTGATCACGGTCAGCCTCATTCTGAGCGCAGGATTGACAGTCAACTTCCCCGAAGACGCTGATGCGGCGCTCGAAGTGAGCAAAGACGGGAGATACTTCATGGACGATGGCAAGGCCGTTGTGCTTTTCGGCGGCGGCCTGTGGACGATCATCCCCGATACGTCGGTGGACATCGCCGAACACAACTCCTGGTACGCGCGGTTTGGGGCCAACGCGAACCGCGCCACGCTTTTCGCGTTTTGCACGGCTGTGCCTGAGGGAAAAGGGCTTTGCCCCTGGCTGCGGACAGGACCCGGCATGGCAAATGACGGAAAACCGAAGTTTGATTTGACCGAACCGAACGAAGAATTCTGGAGGAGGGCGAACGCGTATTTCTCCGACTGCCAGAAGCGGGGCATCTATGTTCTCCTGCAGATGTTCGACGAGCCGTTCGTGGAAGGTGGCGAGAGCCGCTGGCGACTCAATCCTTTCAATCCCGATAACAACATCAATCGCATACTGGGGTTGCCGGGCGGCTCCGGCTCCGGCGAGGAAGCCTTTTACGACCCTGACAACAAAGTGCTGATGAGAATTCAAGACGCCCTGATCCGGAGGCTGCTTGATGAGACAGCCGGCCGCTACGGCAACATCATTTACGAGATCGGAAATGAGATTAACATGGACAGCGTCACTGAAAAGGCGCGTCGTTGGCAGCAGCACTGGATTGGCTTCTTCCGCAAGTATGAGAGAGACCACCCGGGAGTCAGACTGCTGCTCAGCAACGATACAAGAGCGGAGCTGCTGGATGCGGGAAGAGAAGGGTTCGATGTGATCAATCACCACGGCGCCCTGGGCGTGAACATTAAGAACACGCCCACGCACGAGCTACCCAGCCGGATATATCGAGCAGTCACCCGCGACTTCACGAAATATCGCCGCCCGATCATTAACTCCCGCCCCTGCAGCGACCCGGATAGGAAGAACTACCCGGACGTGGTCAGCGAGACCCAGGGGAGGGTTCTCTACTGGAGCTACTTTCTCAGCGGCGGTCACATCATCGGTTTTCGCACGACCGAGGAGTCATGGAAAGGCGGGACCAAGGCAGAAAGGATCATCCGGAATCTGCGGAGGTTTATCGAACGGACAAACTTCGAGAGGTTGGCACCAAGGCGCGACCTCGTTGAAGGGAGCGGTCTATGTTTTGCGGAGCCAGGAAAGGAGTACATAGTGTACCTGCCAGTGGGTGGGACGGTCAGTGTGAACCTCGCCGATATACTGGAAGGGGTGAAGCTCCGAGTGTGGCGATACAATCCCCGAACGGGAGAGACCATCAGGATAGGAACCGCTGGAAGGGGGAAGTACCGCTTGCACTCACCTTCTTCGGGTGAAGGCGAGGATTGGGTATTCCACATTGTGGGCGAGCATGGCCGTCAGTGATCCCTCTTTTTTGCTGCCCCTTTTTCTACAGCTTCACAAAAGGCAAGTACTGGGCAGGAGTTTGCGCGACGGAACCCCGACGGCGGCAGAACAGCGTTCTCTCGCAGGGGGATGTGAGCGACAAGCAGAAATGAGCGGCTGTCAAATCGCCTCTGGAAAAAAGGTGTCCCTGGCAGCTTTTCCCCATGGGAATAAAGCTGAAGGTCTGCGTAGCCGAAAACCTCCCGCTTCATACGCCAGTTGACCCTGGGGGAAGATCCAGTTGGAAGGTTGAAAACCTGCCAGAGACACAATCTTTCGCATACTTTAGTGTACCTCCACGCAGCCGCTTTGTCAAGCCCTTCTTCTACAGGGCAGCGATTCCGCAAGATGGGGTTGTTTGGGAAAGGGGTGCATGATTGTGGGCTTCAAGGAGGGGGAAAGGGGGTGATGTAACCGGTCTTTCGCGCGGGGGTGGCTAAGAAAAGGGGCGGGTTTGGGGGTGATGGAGACAAGGGTGCGTGGCGCCTTGGATCAAGGGACGGTGATGTTGGCGGCGACGCCTGGGGCGGTGC